>Ga0209379_10000032_pt1 | contig 262794 bp, 215 predicted proteins | sample tdDd001_FD_187124 | JGI IMG/M metagenome (GOLD analysis project Ga0209379, IMG submission 187124) | Marine sediment microbial communities from the Atlantic coast under amendment with organic carbon and nitrate - tdDd00.1 (SPAdes)... | ecosystem: Environmental > Aquatic > Marine > Coastal >... | reverse complement strand
TTCGACAGAACGCCTATCACTTCTTTGAAGCAATTAGGTAATGGAGTGAGACTACTGTGCGGTCAGAAATTCCGAACAATTGAATGACTGTAAGCCATGTGCAATTGCTTAATCCCCAGAAGCCCGTTGGGCTAGTGAGATAAGAATGCGCTGGTAATTAATTGGTTTCTTTTACAAGTAGGCTATGCAGCAATGGCTGCGTATTTAATTCCATTTCATTGTGTGCGATGAGCGTTAAGTATTCAAATTTGGTGACGCTCTCAGCGCCAGTTTGGGTTCGGCGTCATTCGCTGATAATTCTGAGAATCGGCTCGGAAGGTAGGAATGGCGGGCGCTGTCCGTCCTGTCACTCCATATTTGGAGTGACAGGACTAGTGATAAACTAGCACAATTAAGCCAATGCTTGCCTAGATTCTCGAACTTATCGCGGCAAACATCGATTTCTCTTGTAACCTTCTGTTTTTATGATAAAAACAATACTACGCAAACAAATTATGGGTAATGTGAATAAATCATGCACTTTGAACTAAGTCATTTTCTAAAGTACGAGCATTGGACTTCAGGTATAGAGTTGTTAGAAGCACAAATAGACATGTCGGAACATAACGCTCACTTTAAAACTCTTGCTTGTAAACTATACAAAGACAGTGATAACGTATTGAATACCATCAAGACTAAAGAATTTTTTGAAGACTTTGTTTCTACTGGGCTGTTTTATGGTTTAGAAGACATATTTAAAACTCATTCATACTCTATACCCAAAAATGGTTTAGGAGTTAGAAACTTTCACTTCATGTCTCTTCCAATGCGTATTTTATATTATGCTATTGGCTCCTATATCATAGAAATAACAGAAGAGTTCATGTCTTTTCATGAAGGGACAAAAGTTAAGAAAACTATTAGCACTTATTATGGTGGAAAATTAATAACCAACAACAATAAATTGGTATTGAATCTTGATAACTTATATTTTTTAAAACATTATCGAGATTTTAAAGAAGAACTCTTAGATGAAGCAAGAAACAACAAACCATTTATTATAAGATTTGATATAGAAAACTACTTTGATAATGTTAACATAAGAAACTTACTTGACAATATTGAAAAATATATTAAGCCAGGCGTTAAACTTGAAAAAAGGTATGATGAGATTACAAAGTCTACAATATCAACATTCCTGAGATATATGCTTCTTGGTCATGATGGACTTCCTCAAGCCGACAATGACATTATATCTAGTTACCTCGCAAACCTTAACCTCATTACTCTAGATTATAAAATTGAAGGAATAATACAGAAAAACAAGAACACTAGCACCTTCAATGGACGACATAAAATAGTTAGATATATAGATGACATATTTATATTCTTAGAACCAGATATTCTAGGTGACCTTAGCAACCCTCCTTTAATAAAAGAAGAACTAAAGCAAGAAGCCATATTACTTTCTAATTTAATTAGTGAGCAAACATTCTCGAATCTCGGTCTTAGGTTTAATAACAAATCTCAACTTTTCTATTTGACCAGTGATAAAGATAGAGAGGAATTCTTAGATGTCATCAAAAAAATATCAATATACAACGTTGACATTTCCAATGAGAAATCAGTCCACAGAAAATATAACACATTCATTGATTCGATACACAAATTCAAGGATTCTAATGTCAAGAGTAATTTCACCTTCAACAACCTTAAAGAAATTGAAGATGGAATAAAAGGTATTTACGACAAGAACTTAAGAAAATATATATTAAAGAAAGAAAGAAAACGAGAACTGAGGTGGCTACTAAGAGATATCAACTTGCATAACACATCATATCTTTCAGATGAGTTCAACGTAATATTATCCATATTCGAAACAACAAAATTTAGATACAAAATACATCTAAAAAGAAATATACAAAAAACTGCCATTTACTATAAAAACTTACTTACATTTTTGCTAGTTAATGATTTTCACGACGAAGAACTAATTGAAATTTTGCATTCTTCTACACCTTTTGGTAAAATAATAAATTACAATGATAATATCTCTAATAATTTTGAGAGCGTAGGTTACTTTAATATCAGCTTTGACAATTTTAGTCGAATAAAGAACCAAAAACGAATTATAGGTCAAATTCACTTGAGACGCCTGAGTGAGATAAATAAAGATTACACAGTTGCTCTCAGCCACTTATTAAATGAAGTTCATGTAATATGCGAGTCGTTTGACCCCAACAGACGTGGGAATGACTACAAAGCACCCAACGCAATTGAATATTTATTTAATAAGTCAGTTCCAAAAGAAACAATAATTGGCATCCAAAATCTATTTGATAGAAGAAATAAAAGCCCTGTATCTCACGCAGATAATAATGCTATTCCAGTTAGTAAGACCGAGTATTTTTATTACAAAAATATGGTGGGTAATTGTATTCAGCATATACTTACATAGTCGATCCATCATCTTGGTAATTTTGATATAAGGTTATTGAAGCTTTACTTCAATCGCTGGAACCTGATTCCAGCGAATATCATTCTCTCTTGTGTATATCTTCGTTGTATCAGCATTGGCATGGGCCATTCGTTCAGTTGCACTTATGCCCTGCTCTTCAATCATTCTGGCCGATAAACCTCGGATCTCATGATAGGTCGGGCGAAGAGATTTCTTGAGGTGATCGTATAGGCCCAAAGAGTCCCTTACTTTGCTGAACTCTTTACTGATATTGTGATGGTGAACCTGATAAAGATGATCGGTTTCCTTTGAGATTCCTCGCTGTAATTGGCGAGGCTTTCTATGCACCACGTATGGGCAATGCAGCCTTGAGGTTTTCGACAGATCGACAATATCTTTGATCGCCTGAGTAACTGGAATTGCTACCGCAGAAGTCTCAGACTTTTGGACTTTCTGGCGATGGATATACAGCGTGCCATAGATGGGTTGGCCGTCAATGTAATCCACCCTCCCCTCTGGATTCCAAAGGATGCCGCATACGCCTTCTCGTGGCTTCTTGATTCGATAGCGCAATCGGTAGATTTCTCGCACAGCATGAGTTGTCTCTAAGGTTAAAGACATCGCGACCTTCAAAAACAGTGGCGCTGCTTCGTAGATCTGAAGATAGCTTTCATAATCTAAGTTGTGCCGTGCTTTGGTGTAATCCTCTTTCGATAAGCGTCGCTGTTTCTTGTTAAGAACAAAGTTACTCTCTATCGCACTCTCATCAGCCAAATAGGAAAATATCTTTTTCAGATTGCTGATTTTTCCATTTAGCTGTCGATTATTAAGTTCGGCATAGTATTTACCAATGTGCTCATTGATATGCTGTAACTTCAGCGATTTTGTTAAGCACTTACCCATATGCTCTTCCAACCTTTCGCAGTCACGTTCTAAGTTTCTAAATACATCTTTAGAGAGTTTCTCTTCGGCTTTGACACGGGCCAACACGACGGGGAGCCAATCTTTTAATGGCTTATTAAACTTATCTCTACGCCCTTTGGAAATCGCTCTTTGAAATTGGGTTGGCTCATTGAGATCGAAGTCTTGCGTCAATTCCGGCCTGTTCTGCATGTTATAAACATACGCCGCTTGAATCGCCTCTTGCTCAGTTGTGCCACTAGGGAAAAGTCGTTTAACACCTTCAACTGTTGTAAAGCGAAAACGAAGCTCTCCCCTGTGGCTCATTCGCACAAGAAATGCTGGGTAGTGAGCCGTTTCTTTACTTCTTGCTCGACCTACCATCACGACTCCAGAAATCTGACTAATTCTGAAATACGATCTGCTGGGTTGCCTATATCCTCATCTATACAGACAAGGTATCGGCCCGTTGGGGTTCGAGTACCGCCCAACTTCCCAATTTTTATCCAATTAATGATCGTGGCGCTGCACATACCAGATCCAGGATAAAACTCCTCAATGTACTGACTCGGTCTTAAGTATCGGATTGCCATGTTCTTCTCCTCACATTTCAAATAATGAAAATTGCTTAAGAAAAACTATGCATGAAATTTTCGGTAAGATTTGTTTTGCGCGGCAATTGGCAACAAAAGCAAATGAAGAAGAGATGCGTAAAGTGGTCGATGCCAGTCGCTATAGGGTGGACTTATACAGTAGTAGCAAAATTACAACCAATTGATTTATAAGCTTTTACCAATTCGAGCATTTTCGCATTTAAGGTGCCACTTTAAGATACGAAATGCTCTATAAAGTAATGAAAACTTTAAAAATCAATACCCTATAGTTGTGCTTACTACCAACATCGGGGTTTCACCGTTTTTGAGCCCTCAAAAACACGATCAATTATCTTCAACTTACTGACGGCCCTTCCGTATTGCCCGTCAACTCAAGGTATCGCTGGTGCGCATACGCATGCCTCAGGCCATGTACAGAATCTAGCCCCATCTTGATACATGTCCGTTCGTATCTCCCTCGGTGAGTTTTATACGCACCTCATCCATACGAATTAGATTCTATCTCTTGTTAAATACATAAGTTTACACTGATAGGTGAATCAATAAATATCCCCTAAAGTGAGACCAATCATTAAGTTATTGTTTTATTTATAAATACCACCACTCTTTGTGACATTACTCCCATAAAACCCCAAATCATAATGTTATTTTTATACAAGATAGCAATGAGTTGCTAATCCATCGCTTGCTTATAGGATATCGCGCGGTCAACATTCATGTCTTTTAGTTTAGAAATACTATTCAAAGCACTCATTACTACCAGTCTCATCTTACTCGTTTTTATCGTCGATCCACTTGGCATCCGAAACTCTGCAGAAGATCACTATGAAGACCATATACTCAGATTGTGGTCACCATTTTTTAGTGAGACAGTTTCTGACGACATTGTTGTGGTCCTGATTGACGACAAATACATTGAAGCAACCAACAACTACCCTGTGAACTACCGAAACCTTGCTAAGCTGCTAAAAACCGTTTCTCGGTTCGAACCCCAGTCAGTTTTCTTCGACATTCTTCAGCATCACGAACATTCCGGAGATCTTAATCGTTGGCTTAAGACTCTAGATCGCCAAACGTTCCCAGTTTTTATGGCGAGCAATACTAACTACGACACAGAAGCACGTCTAAATGATCCAAATTCACTGAGGCATAAAATCGCCAATGTCGCTCAACTTGCCGCGGTATCATGGAGTGGCGAAGGTCGCTACTACCCTATTTCTGTCCCTTGGAATGAAGGGAGTATGAATACCGTAGCAGCAGCTATGTATCGGGATTGGTGCGCGCAATCATCTCAATGTGATGAGAAGAAAGTTAGTAATCTGAACGATTCCTTGATTGTTCAATGGAGCAATAAATACGCTCCAAAACAGGAAGACTTTTTTCCATTAGGCATCAGTTGTGGGGATGGTACTCAGAGCCAATGGCAACAATTAAAAGAGTTACTTGTTGTCAGTTTAACTCAAGGCATTCGAGACCAAGATGACGTGGACAATACACTTCGAAAACGTTGTCCACCTTTTCTAACCATTGCCGCATCAACCCTCCGTGCACCTGGTGCTGCGGGTTCCTCTGATCTCAAGCAAGCCATTCAAGGAAAAATGGTATTGGTAGGGTATCACGTGACAGGGGGTGTAGACCTAGTCGTTTCACCCGTTCATGGCACTCTGCCGGGTGTCTATTTTCATGCCATGGCTCTCGACAACCTAGTAACACTTGAGGATGAATATTGGCGTTCACCAGAGGACACAGGTCTGTTCAACCTTAGCATCGCTGATATGGTCGAAATTTCAGTGCAAACCGTGGTGCTATTTGTTGTTATTTGGTTCCGTTTCAACTTCCTAGAACAGCAAGAAACCAAACACTTTGATGAAAGACAAAAGTTGTGGGGCGCTTTTGTTCCAATGCTGATCATCATTGCGGTTATCGCTATTTCAGTCATCATTTCCCATTTTGTTCTCAACGTAGGCGCTCCGAATTGGTATGGGTTAGTCCTTATTATTTTTATCGACTTGCCTATCTTTTTCTTCTTCATATTTGAAGCTTTCAGACCCAAACTCCAATTGTATAAAGAGAAGGTCTGTCTATTCGCAAAAAACACAAAAAATAAACTAAGCAACACACAATAAGTACATAACATTCAGTAAATAAGGAACATTTATGAGACCGTTATCAACGTTAGTTTTAGGCTTAACTTTTGGCTTAACCTCCTCTTATTCCATGGCGCAAGAACAGGTCAAAATCATCGATTTTCTTGTCGATAATGTATGGGTTTGTGACAAAAACAATGACTGTGCCGATGTACCGAAAAACACTCTGCCCGATCCCACTAAAAATGGGCTAGTGGTAGAAAACTATGACCAAAAAGAACAGATGGTGATGGTAAAAATTAACGGTAAAGAACAATGGTTTGATCAGATTGAGGTGCAGCTAAACAAAACGGCAGTCGCAAGTGTTGTGTGCAGCACGCAAAAAATTAGTGCCAAGAGTGATAGCGGCACATATGCAACCTTAGGTCTTGGAGAGGGGTGCAACTAATGAAAAAACTCATTTGGATTGCCGCCCCTTTATTGCTCTCTGGCTGTGCAATCGACAGCATCAACAGTTTTGTGGGGAGTAAATATGAATCCTTTGACGGAAAATACATTGATCATCATTTAGGCGAAACCAACACCCCGAAAACAAACACAACAGCTAGCCAGGAGTTTGCAAATGTTGTCAATACCCGAGCGGCCGCCGATAAAGATCTTATCACCAACCCTTATGTAGACAAGTACCTTAAAGGTATCTTAGCCAAAGTCCTTAAGCAGTGGGAACACCCTATCGACCAAGATATTACCATTGTAGTCTCATCAGATCGTAACTATTCAGCTTTTGCGACACCCAATACTATTGTCATTACTCAAGGCGTGTTGGCAGACGCAGAGTCTGAAGATGAAATCGCATTTATTATCGCTCACGAACTCTCTCATATCTTACTCAAGCACAATGAAACCAATGAATACTTTGCCAAGCAAAGCGCTTTAGTTAGTAAAACAGCAAATATTGCAATGAGCACTGCGATCATAACGGATATGAAAGCGGAAAAAACCGCTAATGGTTATCGAGTGAGTAGCCAAAACAAATCTTCGACAACGGACTTGATCCAAGACTCCTATCGCACGGGATTAACCATCAATAGGCTCAGCCGAGATGTGATCAGTTCTGCTATGAGCCGAAGTGACGAAGATGAGGCCGATCTACTCGGAATGGATCTCATAGTTAAGGCCGGATATAGCCCTAGGGCTTTCTCACCCGTGTTAGAACGGCTTGATAGTAGCCAGAAATTCACAGAAGCCCAGTTAAAGGCCAAAAAGAAAGAATTTCAAAACTTTGTCAGCTTAGCGAGTGATGCTAGTAAACACCTATCCAGTCACAATAAATGGAGTAATTTAGGCTATTTGGCAGCAAATGAAGCGGGAACTCGATTACTACAAAGCTTTGCAGCCAGACACGCCGCCCCTATCGAGCGTAAAAAAGACATGTCTGCGTATGTAAAACGTGAATATCGACAAGAACGTCGCAGACAACTCTCATCCGGCGATCTCGAGAAGAAAGTAAAAACGGGTAAGGGCAATCAAATTCAGCAGAACTACTGGTACGCTTCAGAAGCATTTAAAGCCTTAGAATTTGGCGATCTAAAAACAGCAGAGCAACTCGCACGCAAGTCCGTTTCGGGCCCAACGAAAAATCATGCTTACCCAAGGCTAGCGTTTTACGGAGTGCGTAAGGCTCAAGGTCTTGACTCAAAAGCATTGCAAAACCTTACCTTAATCGAAAACTGGGATCATGCCTCTATCCAAACTTTTGCCCTAGCTGCACAATCTTATCGTGAGCAGAAAAAACCAAAAAACTCCTTAAAATTACTGGCTAAAGGGGAGCAAGTCATAGGAACTCAGGTGCCGTTCTTGCCAGAATATATTGCCGCACATAAAGCTCTAGGTAATCAGACTCAAGTAGCGGCATTGCTTTCAACGTGTAAAGAGCTCAGCGAGGATAATATTGTTGCCCAATGTCACAATAGTGCCGGCGTGGCAATCCCCCAGAGTAGCCCCTCTAGCAATAGCTTAATGGATTCATTTAACTCACTCACCAACTTGGTCGATCTATAATCGCTCTGACACCAGTTAGAGGTTGCTCTTACTGGTGTCTTTTCATTGTGTTACGCTCTGGCTACCATCACATACTAGCGGACTTCTTTTATGCCGCTCCCTGCCATTGCTATTGTTAGTTGCATTGAACGAAGTATTTGGACCACTACTTGAAGACATCATCGTGTTTGATTACGAAATCTGAACCTCTCAGATGAATATTCGGATAATTAAAAAGCCACCACGACAATTTTCATCATGGTGGCTTTTGGGGTTACTTCACGTGTTTAAAGTTTGGCAGAATCGTTTCTGGCTTCTGCTCAACAAACGCTTTGCTTGGTGAGTAAGCGCGGAAGTACACAAACCAGTTTTCATCCGGTCGAGTTTGTACCCAGTTTGCTTCATTCACACCTTCAGGCTTAGTTGGTGAGAAGTGGAACGTGTAGTTACCGTCTGCGTCTTTCACTGTGCCCGGAACGTTAGAGCCCACATCCGCACGTTGAATGTCGTTATCGATGATGGCGCGGTTTTCCACGTTGTACACCGTGATGGTCCAGAACAAATCGGCGTAGTTCACATCGCCATCTAAAGTCAGCGTGTAGTGATTGCTGCCGTTTAGGCCATAGCCTTCGCCATCACGATAGTTATCAAGATAAATCTGACCCCAGCCACCATTTTCAAAACCATGCATCGCAATGTCGTTCGTTACCGCTTCATAAAACCATGCTGCGCGACCATCGAGATCCATGCCATAAGCGCGTTCTTGATTTGGTGTTGATGCTGTTGCCACTTCCCAGCGATTGCCCTCAGGACCATATACAGACTGAGGTAAGCGCTCTGTCTTGTTGAAGTCGATATTCTTAGTCATGGCCTCACCAAGCACCACCGCTTCTTGCATGATCTTCACTTGTTCGGCATTTGGCTCGAAAGGTTTACCCTTCTCAATACCCAATGGACGCAACATGTCGTGCATCATTCGATCGCGCTCTGCAACAGGTTCTGTTTGAATGGCTTCGTTGAGCACTTGCCAAAATTCCATACCACGTGGGTGTTTCGCATCGAGACCTTTTTTCGGGAAGTTAACACCTCGATCGCTAAGGGGTTTGCCATCCAGATGTGTGATTGACATCGACTCCAAGTCCGTCATGCGTTGTTTCTCTGTTTTCGCCATTAAGCGCACACCAAAGAAGACATAGTTAGTATCCGATTCAAGTACCACCGCATCTTTTGGTAGCTTCTTCGGTGTTTCGCTGCCCTTAGCTTTTATCACGTATGTGCCTGGTTTGGTCATTTGTGCAATGCCAATCTGCCACATGGTATGCACCGCACCACGCAGTTCATCGGTCGGGATGTTCACCACTACGGGCTCTTTCTCTACGTTAAACCATGTAATCGCGTAAGGCGTTGAGGTGTTATAAGTTAAGCCGCCCAATTTGGATTGATGCGATGCCACATAAGTAATTTGGCCATCTTCTGAGCCCATTTTTTCATACGCCGCCTTCCACGCGTAGTTAGACGTCAGCGGAATAGACCAAATGTAAGCTTGTGTCGCGCGCTGAAAATCCATCAGATTAAACAGTTTCTTTGAGCTTTCTTCTGTTGGAATGCCGTTGAGCACGCTGGTTTCAAAAGCAAAATCACCAGAGCGGGTGTGCATGTTCTCAATCTTGATGTTGTCTGCGTATGCGCTACTGGTTAAAGCAGCAAATATCAAACCAGAGATAAGGTTTTTCGTTACTTTTTTCATGTCTATTCTCTACTCATCGTTTCAGGCGGTATCGGGAGGATGAAGTTGAAATCAGTCATTTCTTGACTAACTCAATGTGGCGCAGTATAAAAACAAGCCAAGACTGAAAATTGACATTTTGAGAATATTTGAGTGAAAAACGAATATCGATTGAGTGCGTTATACCTCTCTGCTTTTCCTAGATTGTGCAGACGATATGGTGTTGAGCCTCAAACCTTAACCTCAAAGCTCAATATTCAAATCTCAGCCTTACACGATGAAAACCAAGAGCTTAGCCACCAGCAATTTGCTGAACTGCTGAACTTTGCCGCCAAAGAGACCCAAGACCCGCTGTTCGCCCTAGAGCTCAGTACCTTGATTGAATACCAGTCTTTGGACATCGCTATGTTGCTGATTGCCAGTCAAGAATCTCTCGCAAACATCTATCCGGTTTTGTTTGGTCTGTACAGCTATCAGCAACGTGCTTCTCGCCATCAACTTGATATTCGTGACGACATTGCTCGCCACTTTACTCAGTTCTTATTCGAACCTAATGTCGATACAAGCCAGCACGCTTTACTTTCCATCGGAGGCATCATTACGACATTCAAGATGATCTTGGGAGAACGGTTGAAGTTGCATCGAGTGCATTTTAAAGCGTACTACCTAGGTGAGTCAGGAGCGCAGCAGCAACCACAAATAGAACGTCTTGAGCGCTTCTTTGGATGCAAAGTGATATTGGGTAGTCAGTTCGATGGTTTTGAGTTTCCCAAAGCCCTACTCGCAGAAAAGCCCGATTTGGAGATGACCATTACCAATCAAATGCGACGCAAAGTGTCTCATGGTCTTCAACATCACAAAACGCTATTAGAAATCACCACCAACTCGATTCTGCTATTGCTTCCTCTCGGTGATATCAGCAAAACCTTGGTCAGCAAAATGCTCGGCATCCACCCGAGAACATTGCAGAACTTGTTGAACAAAAATAACCTCACATACCGAAGTATCGTCAATTCAGTTCGCGACAACGAGAGCAAGAAACTGCTCACCAACAGTGAATATCCAATTGGCACCATTGCTGACATGCTTTGCTACGCTTCTGCCGATTCTTTTATCCGTCAGTTCAAACGTACCAATGGCACCACCCCTTTGCAATATCGAAAACAGTATCGCATGTGACGGTAAGCAATCCACGCTTGCAATTCTCTCTTTGATTATTTTCAAAATTACATTAATTCATTTCTTTCATTGAAGAAGAGTCTTTAGCATCTAATACCTAAACAAATGAAACATTCATAAACTCGATAACAAGGAGCCAATGATGACCGGTTTCCTATATGAAATATTTTTGATCTATATCTCTCTTTCTCCCTAAATATAAAACTGCTGACAAAAATAAAATTAGAGCAATTACTTTAAAGTTGTTTTTAACATTAACTTTTAAGGCATTTTGATCGGTAAATATATCCTCACAAGTACCATAACCGCACCACCAAATCGATCAAAGAATATACAGAATTGCTGATATATAAATTAATACCATCTAAAACATAAAGTTATCAACATACCGCCATCTATTTCACCGGTTTAATCACACCAATGCTAAATATCAAAATTGTTATCAACCTAATGATAAAGTGCTCTTTTATCTGTTTCGTGAAATAAAAACCATAGTATTTGTAAGAATTAACCCACGTTCATCCCGGCAACAAACACTGAATAAACATCACATTTTAATAAATATAAATTCACAAAAGCTAATATAAAAATTCCCTTTTCCGAAACTTATTTACCGTGTTAATAAATAAAACACGGGATTGATTTGGAGTATTACTTAACTTCAAGAGGTACTTATTCCCGTAGGAGATAAAAATCAAACATCAGAGATTAATAACTGATTATTGGTTTGTTATTTAGTAGGAACTCTTTACTAGGATTCTGGTATGTATAAGAAAAACACTAAAGTGTTAGGCGCAGTTACCCTGCTCTCTTCTTTAATCGCTGCACATTCATTTGCTGATATTCAGATACTCGGAAGTGAAAGTGAGATATCTCAATCAATCACTGATCACTATCAGCAATCAAGTCGATTTTACGACGGTAGCTTGGCTAACAATGATGCACTCTACATTAGCGTAGGAACGGCATCTGATGATGACATCAACAAGGCTAAATCACACATTTATCAGGGAGATATTGTCATCATAGACCTGCGTGAAATTCCAGGGGAAGACGCGAAAATCGAACTGAGCCAAGCGTTAACCGGGTTGGGTAGCGACAGCCCCCTTGTTGTCACCGGCCTTTATCAGGGCGACAAGATCATTAATTCTATTGTGGCAGACGTTCGCGATGAAAATGGTCAATCAATTAATAACACTTCGGCTGAACTAGAAAGTCTCAACCACTCGCTGGTTCATGCTCTAGATCGTCTTGGTTTTGGAGGTGAGTAATATGAAAACTTCTACTTTTTGCACACTTTCTTTACTCGCTGCTTCTACCAATTCATTTGCCGACAACTATGTACCTATTGTCGAAACCGTACACTACATCACTAGTTCAAAGATGACCTGTAACCTGTACACGAGTAAAGAGTTCGATAAAACGCGCGATTGGTGTAATGCCGGTGCGTCGGTTGATCTGCGAGTAACCGTAGCTCAAATGCGTTCTGTTCAATCATCAACGTCACAAGGCTTCACACCAGACGCTAAGATCGTTCGCTTTACTATTGATGCAGACAAACCTGGTACAGGCTTCCATCTGGTCGATGACCTGCAGCAAGATCATAGTTGGTTCCAGAGCTGGGCAAACCGTCGTACATACATCGGCCCGTTTGCCAGCAGTTATGATTTGTGGGTGAAGCCTGTCTCAGGTTATGTACCAAAAAAAGTCAGCGATTTTCCTCATAATGAAAACAAAAACTACCAGCACCGTGATACGCATGGTTATTCAATTGGCATCAATGGCTCATTGGGTGCAGAAGTGGGTAAAGATGGCCCTAAAGTCGGTGGCGAAGTGGGCGCTTCATTCAGCTATAAGAATGAAAAAACACTGGTATTCGATACCAAAGACTACCGGGTAAACAACCGTTCTTCGCTGAGCGATTTTCAGGTCTCATTTGAGCGTGAATTTGACGAATGTTCAGAGCTAAGACGTCAGGAACTGGGCTGTTACTTTACCGCCGCACACTGGGGAAGCGGCTGGGTATTTGATAAATCGAAGTTTAATCCTATCTCTTACGCAAACTTCAAACCAAACTATGACGTTATATATGAAGCGCCTGTGAATCAAGACGGGACGACTAAGTTTGAAATCGGTGCCCAGTTCACTGCAAAGGCACGCTATGGCGATGTAATACCGTCTGCGTTGTTCTCGGTATATGGCCCTGCGGGTTCGTCATGGATCGCCCGATCGATCAATACGTCATTTACCATTGATTGGAGCCACCCGCTTTTTGAAGCAGAAGCGCACGTTACCTTACAATCATTAAGCAATAACGATCTGTGCCTTGATGTTTACGGTACCAATGGGGATAAGTCAGCTGAAGGTGGCGAAGTGAATGGTTATTCTTGCCATGGCAATTGGAATCAAACCTGGGGGCTCGACAAACAAGAGCGATACCGCAGTCGTGTTGATCCAGATCGTTGCCTGACAGTCTCAGCGTCGAAGACTTTAACGGTAGAATCATGTAGCTCTAATCTGGCGCAGAAATGGTTCTGGGAAGGTGATAAGCTAATCAGCCGTTACGTTGATGGCTCGCACGATCGCTATGTTCTAAATATAGTGTCTGGTCAAAACGTCGGTATCACACCGGAAGATCAAGCTACCCACGCTAGATGGAAGCCAGTTCTTCAACAAATTAAGCTGTAATCATTAGTACTCGAAAACGGAAAGCACTGCTTTCCGTTTTATTTAAAAGTAAAGCTCTCCACTTTGGATTGTTCAGAAAGCGATGGCAGAGCTATATCCCCATCTATACAAACTTGTTATCAGCGTATTCGAGTGCCACATGGACTACTGAAGTTCGAATCTGCCCATCATACCGCTACGCTATGCACTTGGTTCTGTTGACTGAAAAACACATCGTGTAGTGCGCATATAGAGGTCTGGTACTCATTGTCGTCAACGACAAATTGGATATTCACATTTCTCATCGAAGAGTGGACAGCGATAGGTGTGATGTCTTGCTCCATCAACGCCAACACGCCTTTAGCGAGTGCTTGGTTAGTATCAAACTGAGAACCAATCGCCGAAATCAGAGCAACCATTCGCCCCTTGATATTCGCTTTAGGGAATCGCTTCTCGGTTTTGTATAGCACTTTGTTCACTGCATCATTGCTGCCAGTGAGGTAATAGGTCATCGAGTTTGCATTCATCTCTTTACCAACCAGTTTTACCCTCGCGTCGGTGATGATTTGCATTAGGTCATAACTGACATTATCGACACAGCCAACCATGGTTTGATCGAAAAGATGTAACGCAAACACTTTCTCTTTACCAGCGATGATCTCTATCTTGTCCTTTGTTGGACGAAACGCCCCTGAAATCAGAGTTCCAGGATGTTGAGGTTCAAACGTGTTTTTAATCTGCAGCTCTATTCCACTTTCACGAAGGCCAGCCGCCGCATTGGGGTGAATGGCTTCCATACCTAGATTGGCAAGTTGATCCGCAACATCATAGTTTGTCTGTCCGAGAGGTCGAACCCTATCAGAGCCCACCACACGCGGGTCTGCGGAACTTAGATGATACTCTTTATGAATAATGGCTAAATCGGCGTTGGTTAATGATGCGATACGACTAAACGTCATCTCACTATAACCACGGTCGTAAGTGGACATAAGCCCTTCTTTACATGAGGCATATCCCGTGACAATAGGTAATTCTTTGCTTGTATCTATGTCGGCAAATGCACTTAGAATGCACTCATCTAAACTATCAGGCACCTGCGTATCCCAACCGGACAGATCAACAAAGCGCGCATTGATACCTATATTTTTGAGTTTAAGTGCAGTGTTGTAGGCACTATGTGCTTCACCAATAGAGGATAGGAACTCTCGAACTTGAGGAAGATAATGTCGCAATGAAAACTGACCATATTGGCACGTTTCCATTATGTTTGAGATACAAGTTTTAGCTTCCGAAATACGCGAACGGATAAACTTATCCGCACGAAGGCGGTTCATCGGATCGGCAAAGATATTCTCGTTCACGAGCATCATTCTTTGTTCGACGTAATCGAGAGCTTGTTGCCAACTGTCATCTCGTTTAGCGATTAATTGATAAACACCCGGCTTACTGGTTTTTTTGCATTCAAGCAAAGCGTCGGTAATCCCTCCGTAAGCAGATACCACGAACACTCGGTTGTAGGTGTCTTCATCGCTATTTTTGATCAATATGTTGTCTAGCACTGCATCGAATGCTGACATTGAAGTACCGCCGATTTTCTCTACGGTATAAGTCATGGTAAGTCCTTTTGGGTGCACATCTTTAGAAATGTCGCTAGGCCAACTAAGGGCCTAGCTCATTGGGGGAGAGTTAATTAATCAATCAGCGGGTAAACGCCGTTTTCGTCGTGCGTTTCTTTGCCTGTGATCGGCGGGTTAAACACACACGCCATCACCATTTCTTTGTCTTCATATGCGCGAAGGTAGTGTTCATCATGCTTGTCTAGAATGTAGAGTGTACCTGGTTTGATTGGGTAGGTTTCACCGCCAACAACTTCGATCTCACCTTCACCACTCATACAGTAAACTGACTCTAAGTGGTTCTGATAGTGGATATGCGTCTCTGTATTTTCATAAATTGTTGTGATGTGAAAGGAAAAGCCCATGTTGTCATCTTTAAGCAATATGCGAACACTTTCCCATGTCTCTGAGGCAACTCTACGTTCACTGTCACGGCATTCTTCTAATGTACGAACAATCATCTTTCTTCCCTAATTACGATGCTTTCTTAAACTGTTGTTGAATAACGATTTCAACCGCTCTCTGGAAAATATCTAAGCCTTGCTTCAGTTCGGCTTCGGTAATAGTCAGAGGGGCAAAAAACTTGATGATCTCATCGTCAGGGCCCGCGGTTTCAATAACTAAGCCATGCTCGAAACATGCTTTTGCAATCTCGCCAGCCAATTCACCATTGCTACACTCAATGCCGATCATCATTCCACGCCCTTTTTGTTTCACGAACAACCCACGGTGTTGCGCGATGGTAGATGCGATCACTTCTGATACTAAGGCTGAACAATTTGCGATGTGTTGCTCAAAAGGCTGGCTGTCAGTCCAGTACATTTCAATCGCTTTGGTCGCAGTGACAAAGGCATGGTTATTACCGCGAAAAGTGCCGTTATGTTCCCCTGCTTTCCAGATGTCCAGTTCTGGCTTCAATAGCACAATTGCCATCGGCAAGCCGTACCCGCCAATTGATTTAGACAATGTCACCATATCAGGCTGGATCCCTGCTGCTTCAAAACTGAAGAAGGTTCCTGTGCGTCCACAGCCCGCTTGAATGTCATCAACAATCAGTAAAATATCGTTCTGTTGGCAAATACTACTCAGACGCTGCAGCCACGCATTTGATGCAACGTTAAGCCCACCCTCGCCTTGCACAGTTTCGACAAGTACTGCGGCAGGTTTGTCCATACCTGCCGAGTTGTCATTAAGCATGGTTTCGAACAGTTTCAGGCCGTCGATATCGGCATAACCTTCAAAAGGCAGGCGTGTTACATTATTAAGGCTTACCCCTGCACCTTGACGGTGGTGTTGGTTGCCTGTCGCGGCTAATGCGCCAGCGGTACAGCCATGAAAACCATTGGTGAAGGCAACGATTGAACTACGTCCTTTGACCTTTCGCGCCAGTTTGAGTGCGGCTTCAACAGCATTGGTTCCAGTAGGTCCGGTGAACTGAACTTTGTAGTTAAGTGCTCTTGGTTCAAGAATATGGTTTTGTAGTGCTGTAAGAAATTCAGCCTTGGCACCTGAATGCATGTCAAGTCCATGCGTAATACCATCTGACTCAATGTAATCGAGCAAAGCTTGCTTAAATATCGGGTTGTTATGACCATAGTTAAGTGAACCAGCCCCAGCAAGAAAGTCTAAGTACTTGTCCCCTGACTCGGTTTCGAGCCAACAACCTTTAGCTTTAGTGAATACCACTGGGAAGCTGTTGCAGTAAGAACGTACATTTGATTCTTGCTTGTCAAAAATATTCATGATTAGACCGTTTATTTATCCATTAATTGGCGTGTTTTTAGTGGGATGCGATACAAATACTCCGTATCGTGCTTCCCCTTAAAGTGTGTTGTTTGATCGAGAAATGTTGAAACGCTGCCTTTCTGGTCATTCTGCGCATCAATCTTTTTGAATAGCGCCCAAGATGCTGCGTTATCACGGGTAATCGTCGTTTCAATTGCAACAACCCGCTGTAAAGACTCCCTTGATAGAAGTCCTTGAAGCATTTGGTGCGCAAGTCCTTTACCACGAAACTTCGGAGAAACAGCAACCTGCCATACGAAAAGCGTGGTCGGGTCTTCAGGTTTTAGGTAACCAGAAATAAAACCCGATATTTCACCGTCATAACGAGCAATTAGGCACGTTTGGCGAAAGTGGGTAGATTGCAGAAAATTGCAGTAAGAGGAGTTTGTATCAAGTGGTGGGCATTGGGCAATGAGGTTAAAGATGTCATCACCATCATCCGCGTCAGGTACGCTAAAAGATCCATATTGCTCGGACTCTTCCCTTATCTCGGGGTACGCGACCCAGGGTGCTGAAACAATCATAGGAATGTGCATTTACTTTGTACTCTAAACAAATTTCGCATCTATTATCGCGTTAAACGTGACCCTAAAAGCAAGATTCAGCTTACAAATCCCCAAATAAATGCAATGTAGATCACAAAATGACCCATAACAACAGCAAGAAAACTACTTAGCTCTCTAATGGTTAGACCTGTTATTAATTTTTGTAACCCAAGGAATTCTCAGGCAGGGTTTAAAAACTGCGCAATCATCTATCTATAAATCATCGCAATGATCATTGAGCTCACAAGAACGAAAACAAGACAATAAAAACAACAACTTAAATAAAAGCCGAGATAAAAGCAGAGGCATCCATTAAGTAATGTGATTAAATGGCGATTGAATTCAAAGTCACTTACTACTGCAATTTTTAATTAGAGTACAAACAAGAATACCTTAATGCGCATAGATAGACGTTTTCACTGATAATTGAGCTTTGCTCTCGGTCTGACAAGCCGTTCAATGAGACCATTTCATTTGGAAGGACCGATTACCCTATCTAGGCACCGTTTTAATAAACACTGGAAACGTTGTTGAATCCTTTAGTGCCGTTCTTTGGGACACAGCGCTACTTATTGCCGATATTATATTTTCTTTCTATAACATTTGACCGAGACAATGATAAAAATTAAGTACGTCTTCAAAGGAAAGTTGATACTTGAAAAATACATATAATGGTGGACACTTATTATGATACTTATGTTAATAAGAGATAAATTATGTGGCCTTTTAAATCAAACTCTCAGCCCTCTAGAGACTTAAACCCGACACTGAATGACTTCATCGTCGATTCACTCAAGCAATCACTGGCAACCATAGAGTTTGACTCGCAAGGGAACATCTTATCTGCTAGCACACCATTCTTAAAAGCCATGGGTTATGAGCTCAGTGAGGTACAGGGTCAACATCATCGTATCTTCTGTGACTCTCGTTATACTCAAAGTAACGAATATCATGCCTTTTGGTCCTCTCTTGCACGAGGACAACCTAAGTCAGGCACATTTGAGCGATACAACAAAGCTGGCGATTTGGTGATCATTGAGGCCACTTATTTCCCTATCTCTAATCACGAAGGGAAAATTGAGAGAGTAATGAAAATTGCCAATGTTGTGACTGAGCAAGTAACTCAAGCGCGCTCCCAACGAGATATCATCGCAGGCCTAAATCAAAACTTCGCGGTCATTGAGTTTGAAACCGATGGCACCATTATCAATGCGAATGAGAACTTTCTTAATGGACTTGGATACAACCTTGATCAAATAGTTGGGAAACACCATAAGATGTTCTGTTTTGACGATTTTTATCAAGAGAACCCTAACTTCTGGAAACAATTGGCGAGCGGTCAGGCTTTTTCAGGGCGCTTTTTGAGAAAAACACAACAAGGGACAAACTTATGGATACAAGCTTCATATAGCCCGATACGGAACGCCAAGGGCGATGTCTACAAAATTGTTAAGTTCGCTGCTGATATCACTCAAGACGTCGAACGTGAGCAAGCTATCTCTGACGCTGCCAATGTCGCCTATAGTACTGCTTTAGAAACCTCCCAAGTAGCTCAAGAGGGTAATCAAGTACTCAAAGGAACCGTCGATATCTCGCAAAAAATGGTGGTGAACCTTACGGGTTCAATTTCTAAAGTTGAAGAGTTGGCCGCTCTCTCCAAAGATGTCTCCGAAATTGTAAAAACTATCGGGGGGATTGCTGACCAAACGAACCTTCTCGCTTTAAATGCTGCTATTGAGGCTGCGCGGGCGGGTGAGCAAGGTCGTGGCTTTGCGGTTGTCGCAGATGAAGTGCGACAATTAGCTTCAAGGACTTCAGAATCAACAGAAGAAATCACACGAGTCGTAGATCGAAATATGTCACTCACTACGGAAGTGACTAAATCCATCTCCGAGGTTAGCGAAATTGCAGAGGAAGCCAACAAGAAAATAGAAGAGGTCTCTTCTACAATGAATGAAATTTATGAAGGCGCTGAAAATGTTGCCGCTGCGGTTGATCAATTTAAAGAGAAATAGTAACGGTTGGATTGAACAAGGTCAGATCTTGTTTCTTGCTAAAGGCGGCACCTAATTGCAAAGAGTGCCGCATGCTACTAAGACGAACAACTGTAATGGGAAACGCCACCAGCAGCAAAGAACTCCAATGGCCTTAGCTGGTAGTATTTGTTCTCGATCGCTTCAGTTTGCTCATCGTATGGCTTGGCTAAAATATCTTGAAGCTCATTAATCAGAGAAAAGTCTCCCATTTCTGCTTGCTCATAGGCTGGGACGATAAGCCACTCACGCCAAGTGTACTTAGGGTTGACCTTTTTCATTTGGCTAACACGTTGTTCATGACTTAACGCTGGGTTAAGCAGCTTACGCCATGATGCGAGCCATAGACTCCACTCTTGTTCAAGTTCTTCTGTTGTCTGTGCATAAAAGCACGGTGCGAGCTCTGAAAAATCAGAAGGAATGTTGGAGAGTTCGCGGAAAAAGATAGTGTAATCAACATGACTCTTCATCATGAGCGCAAGAAGTTGATTAAACAATTCGCTGTCGAGTGTTTGCATGCCTAGCTTTGATGCCCACATAGCGCTGACTTTAGCCTGCATAACGGTAGAGAACTCCCTTTCTATCCGTTCCAACTTGTCTAATGCTGCCGACTCTGATTGCAATAGCGGTTTTAAGGCAGAACAAAAACTCTCGAAGTTCTTCTCAGCAGCTAAAGGTTGGTTAAAGAAAGAGAAATGGCGACCGCCGCCCGTCCAAGGCTGGAAGTAAGGTTCAAAGTATTCACAGAAACCAAACGGGCCGTAGTCTAGGGTGAATCCTCCCACGGCGCAGTTATCGCTATTAAAGTTCCCCTGACAGTAGCCAACACGTAACCAATGAGTAACTAAAGAGGTCAACCTGTCTTGAAACTCTGTAGCAAGAGCCAGCACTTTATCTTCTAATGGAAGGTCTGGTGCAATCTGTTCGTTATACTCACGGTCAATGATGTGCAGTACCAGCATTTCGAGTTCCGACATTGCATTCGGGTGTTCGCACGCACGAGCCCTTCGACCGAACAGCTCTAGTTGACCAACTCGCAAGAATGAGGGGGCAACACGGGTCGCAATCGCAACCGGATTTGACACCATAATATCAGGATTATCTGAACGAGATCCTTCACTGTACCAAGGACGGTCAACGGTTTCTGATTGAGAGGTAAATAGGCTTAAGGAGCGTGATGTAGGGATCCCAAGGGAATGCATATGTTCTTGCGCAAGAAACTCTCTGACACTAGAGCGCAGCACTGCTCGACCATCGGCACCGCGACAATAAGGAGTTGGTCCCCCACCCTTTAACTGCATTTCCCAACGTTGGTCATTGAGCACACCTTCAAATACCGACACAGCGCGACCATCACCATACCCATTCCCTGTTTTGAATGGACACTGATCTGTGTATTCGTTACCAAAAATTGAAAGCGCATAACCCGTCGCCCACCCCACCGCTCTCATGGGTGCGGATACATTGCTGATGTCACCAGAAAACAGCTGTTTAAACTCGTCTGTTTTAGCCAAGCTTTCATCAAGGCCAAGTTCGCTAAAGAACTGCGAAGCATGAGCCACGTATATAGGATCCGCAATAGGCGTCGGTTTAACGGGCACATAATGCCCAGAAAAAACCTGTCTTGGATAAAAGTCTACGCCATCATCGGTTGCGTCAGGATCTTGAGTAAGATTATCTAGCAGTGAGTAGTCGGATGCGTCAGCGAGGTCACTTAATGTAAAAATGTTCGCCGAATTTACAGATTCCATTCTTTTGGTCATCGCTTTACTACTCCTTGAATTTGTACTGACTTACCATCATTGATACGTCTTGCTACGCTAAAGGCATCACTGCTTATCCGAAAGCCATTGCCCCTTTACCAACACCTTCATACGCAATGACCTGTAAAGACTTACCGTCCTCAACATCTGGTTTCACCACGTCGGCAATATAGCAAGCTAGCAGCTCAACCGTGGTATCCGTTGGCAGAATCTCTGTCTCACTTTTTGCGATAGCCAGCTCAAACTCACCCTGTGGCGCAGTGTAGCGGAATCCAAAATGAGTCTCGTCTGTCACAGACTTGGCTTGTTCACTAAGATTAAGCTGCGTGACGGAGATTTGATCTTCTTTAGAGCCCAAGTAGATATCTTGCCAGCGTTTGGCCAACCTCGCTTCTATCTCGCTGTCTCTCTGACCATCAATCAATATTTCGATCGGAGAACGGTGACCATGGGCGATGCGTTGGCAGTTCCCGTCGTGCTTTTTCAGACCGTGTGTATAGTGATAAAACGCACCAGAAATGTTCTCATGCCTTAGCGTGATCTCTATTCCCGTGACATTACTTGGCAGGTTATTGCGAAGGATTTGATATACGTGTTCTGTGATACTTTCAATGCTGATCGCTTCTGCTTCGATCAAACAGTAAGCTTCATTTGGACAGTGAAGATGAATGCTCTTATCACCGCGCATAACATCGAGTGTAGCGTAGCCTGCTTGAGTCGGTTTGAGAGTGACAGCTGAGCTTTGAATTGGCACTAACAGGCGATGATCGACATATTCGTCAACCAAGTGCTTAATTTGCTTTTTCACCCGACCGAAGTCTAACACCATGCTCATCTCATTGAGCTCACCAGACATGGTGACGTCTAAAATCCAACTATCTCCTACGACGCCTCTCTGTTCACATATGTATGAAGAATCGATAACGGTAAGATCTCTTACAAATAGGTTCAAGTTGAACTCCTTACTTCAATCATGAGATACGGGAGGCTGAGTATCATTTCAGCAGGCACTTCGTCTCATGGTTTAGGGTGAATAAAATGGAGAGGCAGAATGTCTCAATGACTTGGTAAAGTCCACCTTTTTCATCCCCATCGATTAGGAAAAGGACAAAGTCTATACACTTACTACTCAAAAGTAGTCCAAGTCATCTTCAATAACCATAAGCAAAATAAGACAATAGGCGGATCAATTCATTCTTCTAAGTAAGATCTGCACAAATAGGTGTCATGTCAGCGGCCTGATTCCGCTCTTAATCAGTAAAACAGATTTTGTTTCTGTCTAAATCTCTCACATAAGCGGAAAAGCGTGGCCCGCGCTGAGCGGGTTCACCTTCACACTCCCCGCCTAGTTCGATTGCTTTCGCGTACATTCTGAGCACTTCATCAGTCGAACCAACACTAAAGCCAACCATTGTGCCATTACCATTTGTCGCAGGTGCTTCGTTAAATGGTAGAGCAGCAGCAAAGGCAAAATCGTCCCCTAGCCAGTAAGTCATTCTTTCGCTTGGGGCGATTTTCTTAAGCTGTGATTGTTTAAAAAGAGAATCGTAAAATGTCGTCGCGGCTTGCATGTTGTTCGTTCCAACAACAAAGTAATTCATTTTCATGCTTTAATAACTCCGTCTAATTGAACGAACAATCATAGCCTCTAGATACTGACAGGGGATGTCAGGAGACATTTCACTTATCACGATAAACCGCCACCTGCTAGCACTAGCTAAATGCCATATTCCCTGCCATCGCCAAAAGTAACATCGCAAAAATCTTCTTGATAGTTGAAACAGGCAGAGTGTTTGTCGCTTTCGCTCCAAGAGGTGCGGTAAACCAAGAGGTACTAACAATACCGAATAGAGCTGGCAGGTAGACAAAACCTGCAAAACCATCTGTTATCGAAAAGTGCGCGCTGCCCGAACTGATATAACCAATAGAACCAAACAGAGCGATCACAATGCCACAAGCAGACGCGCAACCAATCGCCTTTTTCATATCGATGGAGAAAAACGTCAGCAAAGGTACAAGCAATGCACCACCGCCGATCCCTATCATGGCAGAAAGCCCGCCAGTAATGGTCGTCAGCACCGTTAATACACCTTTATTAGGCATCTTACGTTCAGTTGGCTGATCATTCTTGCTGCTGTAAAACATCTTCAAGGCAATCAGTACAACACTCACCGCGAAGATTAAACGGACGACATGTTCTGGTAGAAGTGCCGCCATAAAACCACTGACCAAAGCCCCTAGCGCCACACCTGTCATGATCCACGGTGCGAGCTCCCAAGGCACATTGCCGTTTCTGTGGTGGGCAATCGCCGAAGAAGTTGACGTAAAGAGTATTGATGCCAAAGAGGTCGCGACCGCTGCAATCACAACCTGGTCGCTAGGTAGTACTTCGAAATGCATCAAAATGACGCTCAGTATCGGAACAATGACGAGTCCCCCACCGATACCCAACAGACCCGCTAAAAACCCAACTCCACTGCCTAATAGCGCACAGTAGATAACCAATAACAGTAGCTCACTCACTCCATTCACCTCTTATGTATCAACTTGGGAGTACTTCCCTATCGATATCTTCATATATCCATTAAGCCCATTAATATAACTCGTTAGAAAATAATGAAACATGAATATTTCTCATGTTGATTGTGAAAGAAAACCATTGTTATTCGTTCAGTGATTAACGATATAAAAGATCCACTGCTCTTGGTTCTAGAAAATTACTGTTCTTGAGATTCAGATTTCGATTTTGTCGAAAAAGACGGTAGTGGTTAGTGACCGGGAAAATTAAAAAATAACAGCAGAAAGCTTACAAAACGTAAGGAATAAGTCCAGCTTTCATCTAAGGATATAGGAACCCGATTGCCATGAGTAACGACTTCACATTTAATATTAAGAGCATTAGTCTCGACGAAAACTACCACCCATCAAACAGTACTCGTATTACCACCAACTTTGCCAATTTGGCGCGAGGAGAAAGCCGTCAAGAGAATCTGCGCAATGCGCTGAAGATGATCGACAATAGTTTCAACGCGTTAGCATGTTGGGATAACCCAACGGGTGATCGCTACTCTGTTGAACTTGAAATCGTTTCAGTGGATATGAATATTGAAAATGGCGGTGAAGCATTTCCATCGATTGAAGTATTAAAAACCAATATTATCGATCATAAGACCGATGAGCGTATTGAAGGCATCGTCGGGAATAATTTCTCTTCCTACGTTCGAGATTATGACTTTAGTGTATTACTGCTCGATCATAATAAAGGTCAATCTACATTTAGTATTCCAGACAATTTTGGTGAACTGCATGGAAAATTATTCCAACACTTCATCAACTCGAATGTTTATAAACAGCACTTTAAGAAACTGCCTGTTATTTGTCTGAGTGTATCTGATAATAAGACCTATCACAGAACTGAGAACCAACATCCTATTTTAGGCTATGAATACCAACCGAATGAGTCGTCTTTAACTGAGCAATACTTCCAAAAGATGGGCTTACAGGTTCGCTACTTCATGCCAGCAAATAGCGTAGCTCCGTTAGCATTTTACTTCTTTGGCGATCTGTTGAACGACTACTCGAATCTTGAGCTAATCAGCACCATAAGCACGATGGAAACCTTCCAAAAGATCTATCGACCAGAGATTTATAACGCCAATGCAGTAGCAGGAAAACGCTATCAGCCAAACTTGAAAAACCTCGATCATTCGTTGACTCAGATTGTTTATGACCGCGAAGAACGCAGCCGATTAGCGGTTGAGCAAGGTAAGTTTGCTGAAGAGCATTTCATTAAACCTTATCAAACGGTTCTTGAGCAGTGGTCTGCCAATTACGCTTAGTCATTTAACGCGGGTTTAAACAGTATTATGAAGACATTATTACCTACTTCAACAGCGGGCAGCTTACCTAAGCCGTCTTGGCTAGCACAACCAGAAACGCTTTGGTCTCCTTGGAAACTTGAAGGCGAAGAACTGACGGATGGCAAACACGATGCTCTGCGCGTCTCTTTACATGAACAGCACCAAGCTGGCGTTGATATCGTCAGTGATGGCGAGCAAACACGCCAACATTTTGTAACGACCTTTATTGAACACCTAGACGGTGTCGATTTTGAAAACCGCAAGACGGTGAAGATTCGTGACCGTTACGATGCGAGCGTGCCAACCGTGGTTGGTCCTGTTAGTCGACAAAAGCCCGTTTTCGTGGAAGATGCTAAGTTCCTTCGCCAACAAACAGATAAGCCAATCAAATGGGCACTACCTGGCCCAATGACGATGATTGACACGCTTTACGATGACCATTACAAAAGTCGCGAGAAGCTTGCTTGGGAGTTCGCCAAGATCCTTAATCAAGAAGCCAAAGAACTTGAAGCGGCCGGCGTTGATATCATCCAGTTTGATGAACCAGCGTTTAACGTGTTTTTTGATGATGTAAATGACTGGGGGATCAAGTGCTTAGAAAGAGCCATTGAAGGGCTTAAATGTGAAACCGCAGTTCACATCTGCTACGGCTACGGAATCAAAGCGAATACCGACTGGAAGAAGACACTAGGCACAGAATGGCGACAGTATGAAGAGGTGTTCCCTAAACTTCAGCAGTCCAATATCGATATTATCTCACTAGAATGCCACAACTCTCGTGTGCCAATTGAGCTACTTGAACTTGTCCGTGGTAAGAAAGTGATGGTCGGTGCTATCGATGTGGCGACTGACACGGTTGAAACTCCTGAAGAGGTAGCTAATACCCTGCGAAAAGCGCTAGAGTTCGTCGATGCAGACAAGCTCTACCCTTGCACCAACTGTGGTATGGCTCCTCTAGCCCGTGATGTTGCGACCGGGAAGCTTAAAGCCTTAAGCGAAGGAGCTGAGATCGTACGAAACGAGCTAGCAAAACAATAATCAACACGTCAGGCTAGAACAAAAAGCTCTTGTATATCGGGAGCTTTTTAATTCATAAAGTCATTAAATGTTTGATAAAACAATGGAGGGCAATTCAAAGATTCCAATTAGAAAATTTGCTAACCTATTCAAGTGATTAGCAAAGGAGTCGCTATGAATCACTCGTGGGTTATCGGAAAATGGCAATTGGATAATGCAAGTAACAACATTGTCCGTGGTTCGCAGTGTGTTCACCTAGAGCAAAAGCAATTCCAACTGTTGTTGCTATTAGCCGAACATGCTCCTGCTCCAGTCTCGAAGCAAGAAATCTTCGCTCAAATATGGCGCGATCGAGTAGTAAGTGATGATGCACTCTATGTCACTGTCAACGCATTGCGCACATCATTAGGTGACGATAAAAAGTCTCCAAGTTATATCAAGACTCTATCTGGCAAAGGCTATCAACTTATCGCCAAAACCCACAAGTTAGAACCGCAAAATGTCGATGACCTTGATGAAGAATTACGCGACAAATACCAGCGAGCTCGCTTTTTAATCTCTCAAGGGGTGTCCAAGCATCAGCAAGGGATTAACTTACTCCATGAGGTTATTTGCCATCAACCAAACTTCGCCCCCGCTTATGTTCAGCTGGCAGACACTATGCTACTTAACCTATTCACAGAAAGTGCTGAGCTTACTCTAGAAAAAAAGCGCATTGAAAAACTGTTGCTACGCGCCCTTGCTATAGACAGCAATCAAAAAGCAGCCCACCTATTATTGGGGAACCTTTATTTCCTTGTATATAAAGATCACAACAAAGCACACTTTCATTTTCAGCAAGCTGAACCCGTTCCCTACTCACACTATTCTTTTGCGCAGTTTTTGCTAACCCAGTTTGACTTTAAAGGTGCCTATATTGCACTGCAAAAACATTTACAGTGCTACCCAACGGAATACTCGAAAGAGTGTGTCGCCTGGCTTTATTGCATGCAGCAAGATTACGAGAAAAGTTATCAAGAGATTGAAAAGATTCGTGAGTTTGCCGAGGAGAACATGTATTACCATGTTTCTCTTCAAGCCATTTATGAACAAAGGCAGGAGTATGAGAAGTCATTCAACGAGCTCTATTGGTTACTGAAACATGTCGGGTATAACCAAGACCAGTTGACAACCGTCAATGAGAGATTTCAATCCGCAGGATTACAAGGCGTGTACCGCTGGTTGGCCATAGAAGACCAACAACAGATCTCTATCGGCCAGTATTCCCCTCCACTATCAACGGCAAGGTATGCAGTTTCCGCCAATGAACTTTCCCTTGCATTAGACAGCTTAGAGCAAGCCGAGTTACTACACCGACCCGAGCTCCTATGGCTAGGCGTCGATCCTAAATATATTCCGCTACACAAAGAAGAACGATATCAATCCCTTCTAAAGCGTCTAAACCTTCCAATTCCAGCTAATCTTAAGAAAACCTCAGCCAATCCTAAGGATTTACTTTCTGTCACTCCGTAATGTGGATTCTAGTGATTCAACAAATGGAATAGGACGATGAAACAACATCTTAGATTGGTATTGATCATGATCTCTATCGTATTACTATTTGGTAAAGCGGTAGCTGCAGAAAGTGGTGACTTATTGGGGAGCCTGAAAGCTCAGGGGCAAATTTGGTCCTCACCTAAGCTTGATGGCGACCTTGTCTATTTTGGCAGTGACGACGGCAATATTTACGCCTACTACCGTAATAGCAAAACATTAAAGTGGCGCTACACTACCGGTGGTAAGGTACGGTCTTCTGCCGCTTTCTCAACGAATGCCGTCTTTTTCAGTAGTGATGACGGCTTGCTTTACGCACTGGACAAACGAAGTGGAAAGCTTAAATGGAAGTTTAACCTTAACGACAAAGACGCTAACCGGATCTTACCGGCCGACCATGCCCCATGGATATTCGACTATACGAAGTCTTCCCCTGTTGTCGATGGTGATGTCTTATACATTGGCAGTTCAGATCATCACTTGTATACCCTTTCTACGTCAACTGGCGAGCTAAAGTGGAGATTCAGAGCTGGCGAGCGCATCCGCGCTACCGCAACTTTCAATGATACGCTCATTTTTATTAGTTCTTGGGACGGCAGTACCTACGCCCTAAATAAACAAAGCGGCAAACTTGTCTGGGAACATGCAAGTCAAGCACGCATCGTCTCTAGCCCAGTTAGAATCGGCGATAACATTATAATAGGCTCTCGCGATACCCGCATCTATGCACTGAATGCACAACAGGGTCATGTGGTTTGGCACTACAAGTTTAGTAATGGCTCTTGGGTCGAATCCTCCGCGGCCAAAGGGGAAAACGACAACGTCTTCTACATCGGTAGTTCTGATAATAAACAACTAATGAAGTTCGATGTGAATACCGGAAAACCACTCTGGACATTCAACACTAAAGGTTGGGCATGGGGAACACCCACTTACAGCAATGGGCTAGTTTACCTTGGAGCAACTGGAGCAGACTCCCACTGGACGACGGTGCAGCGTGGCTTTTTTGCTGTTGATGCCGCCACAGGAAAAGAACGTTGGAATTACCCACCGAAATCCATTGATGATTACGTTCATGGCGGCGTATTCGGTCGTGTCGCCGTCAATGATGGTGAAGTCTTTGTTCCGGATTTAGATGGCCATGTGTACGTGTTCAAAATGTAACGACGTTTTCATAACGTAAAAAGCTCCCAACAATAGGGAGCTTTTATCACTTTACCTCAAAGAGGTGTTATTTCATTTTGTGTTACTGAGGGTTAAGACCTAAAGTCTGAAGCACTAGCTTAAAGTTATCTTGGCGCTCTTTCACCGCGTGCACTTCACCACTAACTGGACAGTGACTGTCAGGACAACCTCGGTTTACGATGCCTGAAACTGCATCGATAAACGCTGTACCTTGTAGGCCACCATCAACGTACTTCTTCAACTCAGCATGGTAGTTCCAATCTGCGTATGGACCACCTACATCATTGTAAGTCTGAACTGATGATACCCAGTAGAATAGACCTGCAATCCACTTGATCTCTCTGTTCTCTTCCGAGCTACAAATCAAGCCAGGGTTAGAACAGAAATCTAAGTCAGCATAAAGCGGGTTCGCTGGTGGCGCTTCCACTACCGTACCATTAACCGTTGTACCAATAGTCTCAGGATCTACGTGTGAACGACCCATGAAATGGTTCAATGTACCAAAGTTCTGACGACCTGTGGTTTGAATTACACCACGACCCCACCAGCCACAGCCTTCAACGGTACCGTTAGTATCACTACCATCCCAGATAAACTTACCGGCTTTCTGACCTTCATAGATCTTACATTCACCACGTTCCCAAACTTGCTTAGAAGTATCTACGCTTGTTGGGACTTCCATGCAGTGACCGTCATTCGTCCAACGGCCAACGTTACCGTTAACTAGCAAGCCTTTTTCTGCAAGAACAGAGTCAGGTGCCGCAAAAACAGGAGCTGGAGCGCCATACCATTTCGCATTGGTTAACGCAGTCACTTCCATTTTTGGATCGCGTGGACAAGAGTACGGGTGGTCAATACCTGTATTTGGATCCATACCGTAATCCGCATATTTTTGACCTAACTGACCACAGCTTGCTGTCATTGGGTAGTTAACCGGCGCGCCGTAACGTACTTCAGACCAGTTGTTCTCATCACAGGCGTTGTAGCGAATTGTTTCTTGCATACTCTGCGACAAGAAGGCAGCGATGGCGACTTTTGCGTAAATGGAGTTCGTCGCATCATCTGCAGTGTCATCCAATAGCCAGAAAGTATTGCCCGCTACACCCACGTTATGCATTGAGTTAAGGCCCGCTAGGAAGTCAGCCCATTTGTACACAGTTGATGGTGCCCATTGTGCTTGTGCCACTTCATAAAGGAACGCTTGGTTGTTCATCGCGTTTTCAGCACTTGCTAACTCAGAGTTCAGCGATGCGATACGAGTCAAAGGACCATTTTGCACACTTTCACCGACGTAGTACAAAGGCACTGTTTCTGTCTGGTAGCGAGCGATTTTCGCGTTTAGATCAGCACTATCTGTATCAAACAAGATAGCGAAGACATTGCTGTGTGCGGCTTTACGAATATTACGATCGCCTGACGTGTTACCTAAGAAATAAGTCGCAGCTTGAGCCGTTGGAATTGAATCAAGTAGCGCAGGTGTCTTGATGTGATCAGAAACCTGTTTAACGTACTCTAACGCGTAGTGCCACTGTTCATCAGTCAGTGCAGCTGTTGCTGCTGACTTAGTAAATGCAACGAAATCAGCTTTACTCGTTGAATCTGCTTTATACAACTCAAACGTTGACAACAAGTCAGCAGATGAGCCAGAAGCTGCATTCCAAACTGCGCGTTTGCCTGAATGCGTGTTGTAAGCAAAGTCACCAATGCTTAGTGTCCAACCAAACGTCGCTTGTGGAGCGAAAGTAGAAACAACAAGGTTATGTGCTTGCGCCCAACCTTGAACATCATCAGTCAGCGCATTGATTGCATTCGCATCAAGTTGGCTATGCGTACCTGTTGCATCGACTGCTGCAGTTAGGGCTTGTTTGACGGCAACCGCACCTAGCGCTGCGCCCTTATCAGCCGTTGCTACATCAAGTACGTCGCTGGTTAGAATAATAGACGTTGAACCCGCCGCGTCTGCCGCTTGAATCAAGGCAACAAATGCATCGGTAAGTTTGGCAACATCAGCAAGATCCTGACTGCTTGCTACATTCACGCTTAGAGTTGATGGCGTATCTAAAGTCGCTGGACCCGCAACCACAAAGTTACTTGGCCAACCTGCTACTTCAAGTCGCACTGGGTCAAGAGGATTTGGTAGTGAGAGGGCTGTCGTACCACCACCGCCAGAAGAAGAGTTATCACAATCTAGATGATGTCCCCAACTGCTGTCGCTACCCGGGATTGAAGATGTCCACCAGTTTGCTTTGTAGGCCACATTGTCATTGACCATAATGTCGCCGCCAGTTGCATGGTTACCTTGCGTCCAATTTGGATAAACATTGAATTCAGCACACACGCCAACACCTGGCGTAGGATCGGGTGTTGGTGTCGGATCTGGGTCCGGAGTTGGGTCTGGTGTAGGATCAGGCGTCGGGTCTGGATCCGGTGTAGGGTCAGGTGTTGGATCTGGGTCTGGCGTTGGCTCTGTACCACTTACCAGTTTCCAAGGAGAGTCCCACTCATTCGCATAGGTGTCTGTTGGACTTTGCCCAGCATTAACCCACCATTTGGCTTCATAGGTATTTCCATCAACGGTTACCTGCGTACCACCAGCATATGATTTTGTTGCATCGTAAGGTTCAGCTGCAAACAAGTTGCCACTTAAAACAATACAAGCTAACGTGGCCGCCACCTTGTTCATCCTAAACATATCAGTTCCTTTCAGTTATTGATTTTCTATTTAGATTTCACGTTTTGTTTGATAATCCACTTATTGCGCGGATAAATAATCATCAAAAATTAAGTTAGCAACTCTTGGCTAATTTATCTGTCAGAACATCAAAAATCATACTGTTATGCGGTTAATATCACGAGAATCTATGATTCACCATACAACTTACTTATTTGGGAAAAACAACACATTTACAACAAAAATAGATATGGGGAAAATATAAGACATTCTGCTAGATAATTAATGTAACGTGTATATATAGGTGGTTGTTTTAAGGCAGGATTACAGGTTGGTGCTAAAAGTCTCTAGCTCAATAAAAAAGGCTTAACGCGCGGTTAAGCCTTAATGGTTTTGCTATTTGTATGAATACCTAGAAGCTTGCTCAATCAGCTCAGCCACTTCATATGGGTGCGATAAGATAGACGCGTGCCCACTATCAATCGTAACGGTTTCAGCCTTCATCCGCTTTGCCATCATCTGTTGTAGTTTTGGTGAAACAATCTTGTCATCACCGGAAATGGCATACCATGATGGTTTATCTACCCAAGCTGCGTGAGTAACTCTTTCATCGAAAGCGGCCTTCGACATTGGAATCTGACTGTAAGCAAACCACTTAACAAGTTCTGGATCGCTATCATGTGCCAATGCGTAGTGGTACCAATCTGGGTCGATAAGATAGTTGCCATACCCATCTTCTATCACACCTTCCAAACCACGCATTGTTGCTTGCTCGGGCTCTTGTTTTTGCAAATCAGTAATCGACTCACCCACTTTAGGTGCCATTGCGGCGATGTAGACCAGCCCTTTCACTTTCTCATCATTCCCAATTTGGGTAATCGGCATGCCTCCCCAAGAGTAGCCGACAAGAATAGTGTCCCCTTTCTGTTGTTCCAGTACACGACGTACCGCTTCAACATCATCAGACAATGAGGTTAATGGGTTTTGCACTGCGGTTACGTGAAAACCTTTGCGCATTAAAATATTTGCGACAGGCCTCCAACTCGACGCATCTACAAATGCTCCATGAACTAAAACGACATTACGAACCTGCTGCGCATATGCCATGCTGCAACTGAATAATAATAGAGTTAACAATAAATACTTTTTCACTATCGGCTTCCTTGTGAGTAAAAAGACAGACAGAAGTATCCATAAATACTCGTTCTGATTAACCGAGTTAAAGTTGGTTGTTTCCCAACTAGGAGTTTATATTCCCCACTGATTCATACAGAACTCGATAAATTTCCTTAATCTAAGCGGCATTTTCTGATCACGCATATAGATTAAGTGCATTGGTCGAATAGGCAGAGAAAAATTCTTTAATATTTCTACTAACTTTCCACTTCGCAACTCTTCTTCTAATAGAATTTCTGGCTGGATGATTATCCCAGAACCATTGAGTGCTGCATTTTTTAAAGCAAACCCATTGTTGATGCTTAAGTTCCCGTTAAGCTCAACTGAAATATTGGATGATTTGGAGCAGAACGTCCAAGTCCGCAAAATTTTATGGTAGTTAAACAACAAACAATTATGCCGTTCAAGGTCAAGTGGAGTCTCTGGTTCCCCGTAGCGTGCAACGTATTGGGGAGATGCGCATACCACCAAACGATAAGGCTGAAGAGGTCTTGCCACCATACCCGAATCCGGCACATCACCTATCCTAAATGCTACGTCGTATTGCCCCCCTATCAGGTCAACGACAAAATCACTTAGCATCAGATCAATCTTGACGTCTGGATAGATTCGGACGAACTCATGGATTGCGTTAGAAACACATTCAGAACCAAAAGCAATTGGAGCGGTTATTTTTATAACACCCGATGGCTTTGAGTTAGATTCACGAATCTCTGACTCTTTGACCCTGATTTTCTCCAGAATCTCAGTGCAATGCTCGTAATACAAGTTGCCAGATTCCGTTAAGCTCTGCTTACGTGTCGTCCGATTCAACAATTTGATTGAGAGGTTTGTTTCTAGGCTTTTTATATGTTTCCCCACCATGGTCGATGAGATCCCCAAAACCTCCGCAGCGGAAGAAAAACTGCCACTTTGAACCACAGTAACGAATGTTTTCATGCTGGTTAGCTGATCCATTAGACACCCAGAGTTGTTAGTGAAAAAAGAAAATGAGCGTTTTTATAACACAGCATTTCCAACATCATAGTGTTGCATAACCATTCACACACAATTTTGCGAGGAATATACAATGCCAATAGCAATATGGGCGCTTTCAATCGGAGCTTTTGCAATCTGCACCAGCGAATTCGTCATCATGGGACTGCTACAAGAAGTCGCTAAAGATCTTAATGTCACCATCCCTGAGTCAGGGTTCCTAGTCACTGGCTACGCGTTAGGCGTAGTGCTCGGCGCACCTTTTTTAACACCCTTTTTAGTCGGGCTAAAACGCAAAGCGGTATTAATCGGGCTCATGCTTCTTTTCACCGTAGGTAACGTTGCTTGCGCACTAGCACCCGACTACAACTCGATGTTACTGGCACGTGTGTTTACCGCACTCGCCCAAGCAGCCTTCTTCGGCCTTGGCGCTGTTGTGGCAACACGCTTGGTAGAGCCAGACAAACAAGCGAGCGCAATCGCAGCAATGTTCCTTGGGGCCACGTTGGCTAACATACTTGGTGCACCATTCGGCACTTATATTGGACAAGAAATTGGTTGGAGAAACACCTTCTACATCATCGCAGCTCTCGGTGTTGTGTCCGCGATTTCTATCGCCAAGCTACTGCCTCATATCGAAACAGAAGCACCAACTAACCTTAAGCAAGAATTTGCAGCGCTTGTACAGCCTGGAATGATTCGCGCTCTACTCATCACTATCTTTGGATTTGGCGGAACATTTACCGCGTTTACTTACATCTCACCGATTCTGACTGACATTACTGGTATGTCACTGGACTATGTACCAGCAATGTTACTTCTATTCGGTGTCGGTATGGCTGTAGGTAACCCAATTGGTGCACGACTCACTAACAGCAGTGTTGTCTTTGGCATGCGTAGTACGCTGCTAATTTTGATGACGATGCTTATTGCCCTCTACTTTGTTATGGGGTCAAGCGTAGGCATGGTTGTCGTTACTTTCCTCTTCGGCGCTGCAATGTTTGCAACTATCCCTTCTCTGCAAACTTATGTCCTATCCGAAGCTGGTAAAGCACCAATTTTAGCCTCTGCTTTCAATATTGCAGCATTCAACTTGGGTAATGCTGGCGGTGCTTGGCTAGGCGGTGAAGTAATTGATTCTGGTTTATCACTGCAACTGTTGCCACTTGTTGCGGCCGCTGTCACTGGCTTAGGTCTGCTTCTAGCTTTCTCAGTACGAAGCAACAAACAAGACGCTCAACTTGCTGCGGCATAACTCACTTTAATCAAAACAGTCATTTGAGGCTCTTATTTTTAGGGCCTCTACAAGGAGAAAAAAATGGATTTACAGCTTAAAGACAAGAATGTTGTTATCACCGGCGGTTCTAAAGGAATTGGTAAAGCAACCGTCGACCAATTTATTGCCGAGGGAGCCAACGTCTACTTCTGCGCTCGCGATATCAAGGGCATTGATAGTGTGCTCGATCAATACTCCGGTTTAACAGACAAGCTCCACGGAAAAGCCATTGATGCTTGTGACAGTCAGTCAATCGCCCAATGGTTTCAAGCTATTGGAGATATCGATGTTCTCGTACTCAACGTCAGCGCACTATCCGGGGACTGGAACCAGTCTATTGAAGTCGACCTCCAATCAACTATCGATACCGTACAAGCTGCACTTCCTTATCTTGGAACTGGTAGCGTCATCACGTATGTGAGCTCTAAAGCGGCGAGTTTTGCCACTCCAGGATTTGAGAGTTATGGCGCGATCAAATCAGCCTTGGCTCACTACATGAAGTCACTATCTAAAACCGTTATCACGCGCGGTATCCGCGTTAACGTTGTCTCTCCGGGTGACACATTTGTCAAAGATGGGTTTTGGGATGTCATCAAACAAAATAGTCCAGAGGTGTATCAAGCAACTGTTGACAGCAATCCCATGGGACGTTTATGCCGACCTGATGAGGTGGCCTCTTCGGTCGTATTCCTATCTAGCCCTCGTTCAAGCTTTACTTCCGGTGCCAACCTTTATGTTGATGGCGCAGCAACCAATCACGTTCAATTTTAAAGGAGCAAAAATATGACTATTCAAAAACTCATTGTTTCAGACACGTTTAGAGGTTTCTCTGATGGTGATAAGAACGTACTTACTTATTCGTGTTTGGTGAAACTATTAGCATCTGGTGCTATCGGTAAAGACCCTATACGACTCATCGTCGGTCAAGGGGTTAAAGAGGCCGAATTATACTTATTGATCAACAAGTACAACGTAGCAGATCAACTGTCTGTTGCACCACGCCAAAATGCACTACCTGCAGCCGGCGTGGAATACTCTCATAAGCAGAAAATTCAAAACATTACAGTAACCCTTGCTCAAAAGAAGAATGACGAACATTTTAAACTGGGCGTTATTTTTGATGGTTCAAATGAGTTTTTCCTCGACCACATGACGGGTAAACATGTCCAAGGGATGGCTGTCGTTGAGGCGATGAGACAATCTTTTCTAACCGTAACCGAGCAGTTTTTCCTAAATGACTCACCGAATAAATACTATTTTGTCATTCACAAAATGGACACTCAATTTAAAAAGTTCGTTTTCCCACTTGATGCGCATATCGAGTACGAAATATTAAAAAGCAAACGGAAACCAGGTCGCTATAACGCTTCGATCAAAGCTACCGTGATTCAAAACGGCGATGCATGCGCTGTAAGCCATATCGATTTCACAGCTTTCGAACAAAGTTTCATTGGCAAAAAGGAAGAACAATTAGCAGCCGATGCTGTGGATTACACCTTTTCTAACAACGAGCTATCCATCAGCGAGGTTGAAGTGAAACATGCAGCCTAAAGAGAAATACGCTTTTTTTGACTTCGACGAAACCATTGTCTCTGTAAAAAGCATGTTTGCTTTTAAGCAAGCATTGATGAGCGAACAAGGATATTCCCCTGAAGCCTTCGATACCTTCATGCAAGAGCTAAAACAACGTGCTGAAGTGTTTCCTCGCTCTGAAGTAAATCGCTGGTTTTATTCCACTCTTAAAGGCGTTGAATATAACTTCGCCAAGAACGTAGCCAAACGTTGGAGAAATAACCTAACAAGCAGTGTTTATCTTGAACAAACCTGTCAAAAGATCCAAGAGCTTAAGCTGCAGGGTTATCAGATCGTTGTGGTATCGGGAAGTGCGCGTTTCATCATATCGGAGTTTTTAAAAGAGTTAGGTATTTCTCAAGTGCTTTGCAGTACACCCGAAGTAAAAAACAATACTTTTACAGGTGAACTTATAGGCGAACCTGTAATAGGTATGCAAAAACGTCAGTCCATTAAAGCCTTTTTACGTGAAGAAGATACCAGGGCCAGTGACATTGTCGTCGTCGGTGATCATATCAGTGATTTACCAATGCTCGAACTCGCGACTCACGCAATGGTCGTGAACCCAGATGAACAACTAAAAAGTATCGCACGTCAAAAAGGCTGGCTAGAGCTTTAACAGGATAAACAATGAAACAAATTTTGGCTTATAACGATCAGCGTTTTGATTCAACGCTATACGATTACGGCGACCAAGCACATGTGGTCTTTTTCCCGGATTGGGAAGGTTGCCACACCGATTATGCGAACAGAAAAGCAAAACAACTCGCTAAAGATTTAAAAGGGAAAGTACTTCTCACCGATATCTATGGGGCTGGTAAACAACCCAAAACTTATGTCGGTCGCGCAGATGCTTTCATTCATAAAACACTCACCAACCCTATCGAGCTTAGAAGACTTCTTTCCGGGCTATTTCCAATCTTTAAAGAGGTTCTTGGCGCAGAAAGTAAGAAAGTCGCCTTTGTCGGTATATGTTTTGGAGGCTCGATAGCCTTTGAAGCCGGCCGTGCCGATATTGGTGTAGATGTTTCAGTTTCAATTCATGGTACGCCCAGCTCTCCGGAGCCTCTTGAGAATAGTGTGGGTACGCGATTCCTGTTGATTCAAGGAAGTAGTGATCCCCACATTCCACTAAGCTCAGTCGGACAATTTATCAATGAAATGGATAACGCAAATTGTTGTTGGCAAATGCTGATGCTCGGAGGCGTACAACATAGCTTTACCAAAGAAGAAATTGGCTATGGAGGATACGGTTCGCGCTTCAATCAATACGCCAATGATCAGAGTTTCCAATCGGCTTGCAACTTCATTTTAGGAGACCATCATGAAGTTAGATAGCCAAGTACTCATTAGTGGAGCCGGCCCAGTTGGGCTGACTCTCGCAGCCTTTTTAAAACAAAATGATGTCCCTTTTCGGCTTATTGACCAGCGTTCTGGCCCTGTTAAAGAGTCTCGTGCATTAGGTGTGCATGCCCGTACATTGGAACTTCTTAGACCTCTTGGACTCGACAGAGAATTCATAAAACTGGGTCGAATCACGCATGATATGCACTTTCACGATCAAAAACGTAAGCTGTTTTCGTTAAAGTTCGATTGCTTAGAAAATGACACGCCCTACCCTTATTACCTGATCTTGCCTCAAACCACGACGGAAAGAGTCCTCATTCAGCACTTGGCTAAACAGGGAGTTGAGGTAGAGTGGAATACTAGCTTATCTAGCTTCGAGCAATTTGACGGCCATGTCTCGTGTCAATTAACCCAAGGCGACAAACAGTCATCGGAAAGATTTCGATTCTTAGTCGGTTGTGATGGTGCCAACAGTCTCGTACGACAAAGCTTGGGCATCCAATTTGAAGGCGAAACTTACGAAGCACTCTTTAGCCTAGCTGAGGTAGAGATCAGCGAGCCAAGCATCGAAACCAATGCAACACATGTATATATGGCGCCACAAACCGCTTGCGCTGTCATCCCAATGCCATGTGGTAAATACCGTATTGTCGGACCAAACCCTGACCCAAGTGGCATCAGCGATTTCACTCACTTCCAGCACTTCCTTGACAGTCAATCGTTGTTCTCCGATGTGACGTTACACTCACCTAATCGTGTCATCGATTACAAGATGCATAAACGTGTCGCTACTCAATTCTCAAAACAAAATGTGTTCATTTGTGGGGACGCTGCACATATTCACTCTCCTGCTGGCGGCCAAGGAATGAATACCGGAATGCAAGACGCTATTAACCTAGCTTGGAAGCTTGCCTATGTAACACGCGGCACTTTCCCTGAACGACTGCTGAGCAGTTATAGTCTAGAACGCCGTAATGTTTCCAAATCCGTTGTTAAACATACAGACCAAGCAATGGCCTTCGTTTCTCAACGTGGTCTAAAAACAAAGCTACTCACTCACTTTATTTATCCACTCATACTCAAGTTTTATCAACCTAAGAGCTTGATTGCTGCTATGGCTCAACTTAGCACCACTTACAATGCTAAAGACGCGAATATTGGACAACGCTTTCCTTGGTTAAAAACAGTACAAGGAGAATCGACTCTCGACTTTATCGACGGTAGAAAGTGGACATTATTGACCTTTGGCTCTGAAGTTGCTGACAGTAGTACCCTTCAAGGGGTGGAGAAGCTACTGCATGGCGCAGTAAAACATATCCATATATTTGAAAATCAGCATTTCAAAAAGCCGGATTACCCTACAAGCTCAATGCCTTGTTACAGCATGGATATTCCTAAAGAGTGGCATAACAAAACCGTCTTACTTCGACCTGATGGGTATATCTATGCAGTTAGTGAGCTCGAAAACAGTGCTCAACTCGTTGATTCACTTAAAAAATGGCTTTAGGGGACACAATGTACATCAGAGGTATTGGAGCTTATTTACCCAGCCACAGACGCTCAGTTCAACATGCTGTCGCTCATTGTCACTACCCGATTGAATATCTCGAGAAGGATGGATATGAAAGCACCGCGATTGAAACCGAACTGTTTGCTCCACAAATGGCAGAGATCGCATCAATCGCCGCCCTTCAAGATGCAGAAGAAGATGGTACAAACATTCAAAACATTATCTATGCCTCTATCCACTGGCAAGGATACGAGCGAGTTTGGAACCCTGCATCATACCTGCAAAGTCACCTAGGTTTGATTGACGCTTTACCTCTTAATGTACAGCACGGTTGTAACGGAGGCTTTCTCGCCCTGCAGCAGATCTATCGACCATCTCTACAGAAGAAGCAGCAACTCCTACTAACGAGTGCTGACAATTTCACTCATTCAAATTTTTGCCGCTGGAACGCAGATTATGGATTGATTTATGGCGACGCTGCTGTGAGCGCTTTATTTGATTCTGAAAAAGGTTTTGCCAAAGTTCGTTTCTTTGAGACTCGCACTATCCCTGAACTTGAAGCACTGCATCGTTTGGAACAACCGCACAAAGAAAACGGCGACAGCTGGAAACAAGATTACGATATTAAAGCGACCAAAAAACATTTCTTACAACGTAACTCAAGAGAGGCCTTCATTAAACCTATCTTGACTTGCCTTGCATCACTTAAGGACCTGCTCATTAATGAATTAGGTGATGAAACGCAATCAATCGACTGGTTAATCGCACCTTTTGTTGGAGACTCGGTCCGGTTATCAACCTACGAAAAAATCTTTGCCCCTCTTTGCAAACATAGCTTCTGGGAACAAGGAAGGAAAATTGGTCACACAGGGGCAAGCGATGCTTTGTTGGGACTTCATCAGTTAATCGACAACAAAAAAATTAACGCAGGTGAAACGGTATTACTAGTCAGTGCTGGAGCTGGCTTCACATGTTCCGTCATGTTGTTAGAAATCACGCCTGAAATCATCAAAAGAAGGAAATCCAATGATTAATATCACCTCAGATTTAAAAATGAACCGTATCGGGCTTGGCTGTATGGGCATGTCTGAATTTTATGGTTCAAGTAACGACAATAATTCACTCAACGTCATGGCCCGAGCGGTTGACCTAGGTGTAAATTGTTTTGATACTGCAGATCTATACGGCGATGGGCACAACGAAGAGCTAATCGGAAAGTTCATAAAACAGTCACAAATTAAGCCCGCTATCGCCACTAAATGTGGCATCGTCCGCCATAAAGAAATACTCCATGATGGTAATTTCAAACGCACCTACAACGGCAGCGCTAAATACATATCTGACAGTTGCGAAGCTAGCTTAAAACGCTTAGGTATTGAGTGTATAGACCTTTTCTATTTGCATCGCCCTGATCCAAATACACCAATAGAAGAAAGCGTTGAAGCGCTGGCGAAATTAAAAGCGCAAGGAAAAATAAAGGCCATAGGATTATCGGAGGTATCTTCAGGCGACTTAGCTCGTGCCCAGAGAGTACACCCTATAGATTGTCTGCAATCTGAATATTCATTGTGGAGCCGAGAAGTTGAAGCGTCAATTTTGCCATTCTGTCAGCAAAACAATATCACCTTTGTCGCCTTTAGTCCGCTGGGAAGGGGGCTAACTAAGCCGTCTATTAACTTGGAACAGACCGACTTTAGAACCAACATCCCACGCTTTTCTGCGCATAACATGTCAGCCAATAGACCACTGTTTGACCTCATCGATACGATTGGAAAACGATATAGCGCATCTAGTGCACAGGTCTGCCTAGCTTGGCTTCTGAATCAAGCGCCAAATCTAATGGCTATTCCAGGAACACGTCACATTAAATACTTGGAACAAAATGTGTTAGCTCAGAACATTGCTCTAACTGAAGAGGAGCTAAAACGTTTAGACACCGCTTTTTCTCCTGAGAAAGTCCAAGGAGAGAAGTACCTAGTCTCTACATCCGCTGCATAGAGACACTTCTGATTGTATTTAAAAGCCGTTTTATTAGATATTTAACGGCTTTTAACTTTTCGGGATCATTACCGTAAAGCGAGCGCCGCCTAAATGGCTTTGATCGACTGAGATTGTCCAGTTAAGGTTTCTTGCAGCGTTTTTGGCGATCGCTAAGCCTAAGCCAAAACCGCCATCATTAGCATTTCGACTCTTATCCAATCGAGCAAAAGCCATAAAGATCTCTTGGCGCTTCTCTTCGGGTATACCCTCTCCGTTATCTTCTACGTCGATCGTCCAGCATGTCGGATATTCGTGCAACGTCACTTCAACTAAACCATGACCATATCTATCGGCGTTTTTGATTAAGTTATCTAGCACCAACTTGGCAAACGCAGGAGCAAGTGTTACTTCATCTTCTATCACATCATCAGCAATAATCAGCTTGGTTGTATTGCTCGCCATCATATCTAAACGGCAACGGCAAAATTGTCTGAGTGGGATAGTTTTCTCAACTGGCTTCTCATCGAAGCCAATTTTATTGTTAAGTCTTGATAGCTGAAGAATGTCGCTTGTTAGATCTGATATATCCTCAATGTAATCGTCAATATCATTAAAAAGCTGGTCTCTATTTTGGCAATCCTCTCTCCTAACAAGGTCGCAGGCCATTTGAATCTTGCTTAGGGGCGTGCGGATTTCATGAGGGATTGCATGGGAAAAAATCTGATTTTGCTTTACGCGACGTTCAATATCTTCCGCCATTTCATTAAAACTTTGAGCAATCTCTTTGATAGGAGAAATATGATAAGCGTCCGCTCTAACACTAAGTTCACCTTTGCCAAAGCGCTCTTGCGTCATAATAAGCCGATTCACACGCTTATTTACTCGATGAAGCGGTAAGTAAATGAGTAAGCCTAGTGCAATACTCATAGTAATAAAGAGAGAAGCCATAAAATGAACTTCTTCATCTTCATACCAAGGAAGCACATTATTATGAGGATCGTCGATTTCCTGAAAGAGCAGATGGTAAGGAGAGTTTGGAATCGGTGAGGCCATTCTTAGCAGCTCATCGTCATCCATGTAGACCCTCATACCCTGAGAGCTAATATGCATTGTACATTGCTGACACAACGGCTGGGCGTCATCCCACTCTTTTAAAATGGCCAGTTTGTAATCGTAAAAGGTTAACTCACCATACTGGTTTAGCTTCTCATACAAGCCATGGCGCTCGTAACGACTGTTCACATAACGCTGGGCATGGTGGATTCCATCGTCAACGAAGATATCCAGATCCGCTTTACGCATATAGCCTGTACCAAAGTGCATGAAGACAGCAAAAGTAAGTATCATGCCCAGTAAGCTCTCTATGTATAGGCAGGTAAACATAGAGCGAGGTCGAGATATTACGCACATGCGCTGCTGCTCACCAGTTTGTAGCCTTGATTGCGAATCGTCTTGATTGTGGCACTGTAGACTTCTGCTTGGATGAGTTTTTTCCTCAAGCCTGATACACGCATATCAATAGAGCGGTTGTTAACGTTGTATTCAATGCCCCTTGCTAAACGACAACAATGATCGCGAGAAACCGTTTCTCCGACGTTTTCAATCAGCAGTTGCAAGATTTCAAATTCTGAGTTGGTCAAGTTGATAGGTTTATGCTCGTAGTATGCCGTTTGATTCTGCGCATTGATCACAATGCCGTGAGCGTCAGAGATATAATTCACCTGCTCTAACTTCTGCTGACGTTGATAACGGCGCATTAAAGCTTCGATTCGAGCGACAAGTATGTGCCCTCTCACCGGCTTAGTGACGTAGTCATCCGCACCAAACTTAAATAAGCTGACTTCACTCATTTCATCTTCTGCAGCAGTGAGCACCATAATCATACCGGTGTAGAATTGGCGCGCTTCAGCGCATATTTCGGCCCCTGATTTACCCGGTAACATCAAATCAAGCAGTACAAGATCTGGTTGAAGTTCTTTGATTTTATCTATCGCGCTTGAACCATCATATATCGCTTCAACTTGGTAACCCTCTGCGGTTAAGTACATCTGAGTAAGTTGAGAAATATCGTGATCGTCTTCGATCAACAAAATCTTTGAATTCATCTATCTGCACGCCATTTATAAATTTGCGCGCAGTATATAGCAAACGTTTCACCCTTCAAGGCGACCCATTAATTTGGTAAATAATTAGAGTAAGAATTACCTTACATTTAAAGCGTATTTTGACGAAGCAATGCAATCCATTACAGGCTTTCGTTTTATATATAGAAGTTGGTGGATGATTATTAAACAAACACAAGCCTAATTATTAAAAAATATTAAAACTTATGATTCGTTATATTTAATTATGAGCAATTTAATTAACAATCTCGCCAGAAAACGTTCAAAAATCACCCTGCGTAAAGCCTGCTTTACATGGTTACGTATCAGTTATAAGACATCAAGAATCGGCAAATTTTTCACCCCACCCAGACAAACGCTTACACACCCTTACAACCCCCCCCTTACAAAACGACATGCTCAATAAATTACTATAAATTGATTAGTTCTCTGAACAATTCCTTCTGAACCGGTACTTTATTCATAAAAACAGACCAAGTTTTGTTAATTTGTTGTAACCGCCACTGGGTCCCAGCTTACATAACGAGATAAAAAGCCAATGCGCACACAGGCGCTTACTTAAAATATATTTATTTATCGCTAACATTCGCCTCAGTTCTGTTATTCATCATTGACTGGTATATGCGTATGAAGCTTTCCTCTTATGTCCTTTTGTTGACTTCCATTTTCTCAGCTGGCGCTTCAGCTTCAGTTGAGAACCAAATTTCCGATATCGTAAAAACGTGGTTTGACGTTGAAGTAAAGAGAGTCAAAAGCTTAGCGATTCGCGCCGTATTTGATTGCGATTTTTACTCGGCAACGCCAACCGTTAACACCACAGATGGAAGCTCCAGCTTTGGTGAGCATTACTTCCTGCAACACAATGGACAAGTTGAACTCATCAGTTCTCCAAGCACCACCCAACCTCTGCCTGAGTTTACTCAATGCTTTAAAAAAGAGTTCGTCATCACAAACAGCGAAGATGCTGAAGTTTTACTCGAAGCGCTCAGTAGTATTTTCCACACCTACAACTCATCGTTTAGAGAAGTAGAGCCTTACGTTCTACAAAAGGAAACCCACTGGGAATTAATCCACGATAAGTTCTTCGAAGAATATTCTGGTTACGTGGTAAAAACCGCGCCAGACGGAACGATTAAATCAATTTCTTACTCACTAGGTCTAAAAGGAAAGTAAGAAAATGATGATTAAACAAGCATTAGCGCTAGCTGTATCTATCGCGTTGTTAGGTGGTTGCAGTGACGATAGCGACAACACTAGCCAACAGAAAGGGACAGTCTTACCTGTAGTTGCAAACTCTACTTTTGGCTCAGTGGTGATGACTGATGAGGTTCCTGAGCGGTTCAAAGTTGAAGGTATCGAGACTTACGTCAAGATCACGCCTAAATCGAGTAACGCCTATCGAGCAACCAGTACAGCCTCTGTTCCGACGATTCATATCATTGCGACCAACGATGGCGTTAATAATGAAAAAGTTCGCCGCGCCGTTATGATCATGCAACACCTGCTGACAAACTACGCAGGCAGTCAGTATGGAGCAGACAAACAGTCGATTACTAATAGCATGGCCAACCGCAATGCGACCCTAATTTTAACTGCTGATGATGACGAGAATCAGACTGTTCTCACGCGCATCTATGCAAAAGAAGCTGAGCGTCAGGGCAAACTTGAAGCTTGGGTTAAAGCATCAGGTGCGAGTAGCTTTTCAGGCCTGAACTTCAGCAATGCAGATGCTTTTGTAAAGTCGTTAGTTCAATACGAAGATCAACACTCTGAGAAAGATTTCGAAGCGGTTGTCGATGGGTTGATTGAAGGGATCGTAACAAGTAAGCAATCGTCACAGTGGTTACTCAACAGTCAATCTCTGATGTATCGTGAGCTATCTCTTGAAGGCGATTGTCACTATATGAGCAATTACGCCGATTACTGCCCTGACCTTGGTACCCATGCTGACCGTGACGCAGCATTTGAAGAGATCTTACATATCACTCAAGCTCAAGGTATTGCACCAACACTGAAGGACCTTCAAGCAGATATCGATGCTCGCGCACTTAGCTTATATAGCCTACACAAAGCTGGTGGTAACGCAGTTTGGCGCCCAACAGATTCGAGCTGGGAAGATTGGGAAGGTGATGATAACAATCCCACTGTTGGCACCTCTTACTCACACGAGTATTTTGCTGCAGCTTTTGAAGCGTACATGGGCGTCGCAAAGCACAATGGTCACGGCTTAGACGGTTACCAAGCCTTAACTCGCGAAGAAATGGAAAGCCAAGATAAGCCAGCGAAAGAGTGGATAGAGAGCATGTTCCATAAGCACTTGCAATATACCGCTCGAATCGACTCTGCGGGCGTCGTTACCTATTTTGAGCACACTTATCCGGGTTCAGGGGAAACGCCGACATTCGTAATGAACCGAGATGATGCTCAGCCAACAGATGGTTACACCTACAAGTCACAATGGCTGATTAACGTTGAAATCATGGGTAATAAGCAGATCAACCTAATTGCTAACGATGAAGACAACGTCATTAAAGGCAACTCGGCAGACAACCAAATCTTTGGCAAAGGAGGTATCGATACCTACCTTGTCGATCATCAATATGCAGAGTGTTCTGTCATCAAGACCAAGTATGGGGCAACCATTACCTGCCCTACAACGGGTACTGATGAACTCGTTTATGTCGAGAAAGTCACCTTCTCAGACAAAACCATCGCTCTCTAATAATCTCTACTTTCCCTCAGTGAATCTGCGGGGAGAGTTCAACTGGTATATACAATGAAAAAGCAACTTACTATTTTATTCTCTGTGCTTGGTTTAACCGCATGTGGCAGCCTTGCCATTATGGATAAATCTGAAGCGGTTAAAGCTCAGCCTGAAATGCTTATTAAAACTGATGGTGATCTATGGGGCTTAGGCGGTGACGGTCAATTTACATTAGGTGCAGCTTACGAGGGTAAATACTCACGTGACGCATCGACATCAACCTGGTTTAACACTATTTCAACCAAAGATGGCTCAATGGCGGCTGAAGTCGTTAATAAAGATAGCGGCAAAACTTGGCTACTAAATTGTAGCGGTGGCGGTACATCGGTTAAGTTTAGTATGCTTCAGTTTGGTGGCGATGCACCTTACATTTGCGACATTTCCTCTCAAGGTGAACCTGTTGGTACTTTCATGCTTGAGCGCGATGCAAAAGTGATCGACTTTGGTTCTGAAGATAAAGAGAAAGGTTCAATTGCTATTGATGGTATTCATTTTGAAGTTGAGACTGTACATACAGGATCGGGCCTAATGATGCCCCTACAAAATCCCCTTGGTTACAGCTTTAAGTTAAAAGGACAAGAAGTCGCGGCCGTGCAAACCAATGGCGTACTCACCGTCCAGTGGTTACCAGAGATGACGGCTCAGCAAAAAGATGTTCTGGCTGTCGGTGCGATTGCGAGCGCGCTAAGCTGGCGCCCAGCAGACTAATCTAGGCAACATATCTACAAGATAAAAAGGCGCAGTGACTGCGCCTTTTTTGTATTCAATGCAAGCTCATAAATTGATTGTCATCTTATCCAGAGCGCTATACTAACTATTCATCAACTAAATTCGCACTAAATCGAAATAACTGTTGACCTTACCCTAAGGGGAGACTTTAAAGTTCTCACCCATAAACAAAGGTATGCTATGACTCACTCACTCAAAAACACAATGATTATGATGTTCAGTATCGTATTGATGCTGATCTCTAACTATGTGTCGAGTTCACCAGTGATGGCGATGAATAGTGTCTCTTTTGAAAATGCTAAGGCAATGGACGAGGCTCACAGCCACCACTCCCAACCTATGCAAATGGTCGAGGTATCTGCACCTAAGCGCCCTCACTCACAGCACACTGATTGTATGTCGATGAATCAGGATGATACTCCTCATTCAATGACGAATAAGGCCCATACCGAACCGACTAACTCTGCTCATTGCGGAGAAAGCGACAGTGGTATTCACACTTGTTGTACGACCGTATGTTCTAGTGCCTCCTACCCTATTCATGGTGCGCAACCCTTGAGTGCGATTACACCATCATTAGCTCTACACCAGTCGCTAAAGATCGGCGATACCGTTACACGCCTGCAATCTATCCTACGCCCGCCAACCGTTTAATTCTTATTCATAAATATCGCTTCCCGATAGTGACTTTAATCGATAAAGCACCGGGATAAGTCTATGCGTTTTTTAACGCCCTATATGGATTATGATTGTGAACAATGAATTATACGGCCTCGGTTTTACTAAACCGATAAGCCTTTGTATCGCCGTATCAATCGCCGCGATACCTACCGTCTCTTATGCTAAAGAAGTCAACTCTTCAACAAGCATTGCGGCGTCAACAAACCAGCTCAATGCACTGATTGAATCGGCGTTAAGCCAAGATAGCAGCCGAGCTCAGTACGCGTCTCAGTCACTAGCAATGACCGAGTCTGGAGCTGCAAGCGCGACATTAATGGATCCTAAGCTTAAAGTAGGCTTTGGTGGGCTACCTGTCGATTCATTTAAGTTTGATGACGATCCAATGACCAACATCTCTGTTGGCTTAATGCAGCAGTTCGAACGCGGTTCAACATTAGAACTAAACCAACGAAAAGCGAATCAGCAAGCAAGCGGATTGTCATTGCAAGCTTCTCTAAGAGAGCGAGAAGTTGCCAGTCAAATGACACAGCTTTGGTTGGAGCTTGGTTACCTGCAATACGCAGAGTCAATCATCGTTGAGAACCAACGTCTAATGACTGAAATGGAGCAGTTCGTAAAAACCAACTACTCAATTGGTAAAAGTGAAGCTCAGGACCTGCTCAACACTCAATTGCAAGTGAATAAGCTTGAAGAGAAGCTGCAGCTCAATCACCAAATGCAGAGTCGTATTGTCTCTCAGTTCTCGGAGTGGCTTGGCTCTAATTGGCTAGGTAGCAATCGCACTCTGACAGCTAGCTATGCCCTAAATTGGCCCGCGTTAAACACGATTTTGTCATCACACGCAGGTACAGCTCAATACTATGACCAGCTTAACCAACATCCAATGGCGCAAATGGCTGACTCCAACATTTCTGTTAATCAGATCCAAGTAGAAATGGCGGAGCAAGCTTACACACCTCAATTTGGGGTTGAGGTCATGTACGCCTACCGCCAAGCCAACAACATGATGGGTGAACCTGCCTCTGACCTTGTGAGTGCTTACCTGACCATGGATATTCCTCTTTTTACTGGTAGTCGCCAAGACAAAAACCTCGCTGCGGCGCAGCATCAGGTAGGCGCAGCAAAATACCAAAAAGATACTTTGCTCGCCCAGATGAACGCGCAAGCAAACGCTCTGATGAATGACCGAGTTAATCTGCAAGAGCGAATTGAGCGCTATCAACAACATTTGCTTCCTCAAGCTACAGCAAGAACCCAAGCCGTCGAGCGTGGCTACCAGAACAGCACCGCACAATTTGGTGATGTTATTACTGCATCAAGTGATGAGCTTGCATTACAACTTGAGGTCGCACGCTTAACGACTGACCTAAACATTACCAATAGCAAGTTAGCAGCGTTACTTGGCGGCTTTGAATACAAAAGCCCTGAAGCACACCCTACCCACAGCAAGTAAGAATAAGGAATAGACATGAGTACATTTAAAGTTGCGACGCTTGCGTTATTGGTGGGCGGTGCTATTGGCTACGGCGCTAACTTTTATTTATCAGGCGCTGGACATTCGATGCCAAACGCCTCAGCTGAAGCGGCAACAAGTTCAGATGAACCTTTGTATTGGGTGGCACCAATGGATCCAAATTACCAACGAGACAAGCCAGGGAAGTCTCCAATGGGTATGGACCTTATTCCGGTTTATGCCTCTGACCTAAACGGTGATAACGATAAGCCAGGAACCGTTAAAATTGACCCTGCTGTTGAGAATAACTTGGGCGTTAAAACCGCTTCAGTGACCAAAGAAGCGTTATCTCCTCGTATAGAAACGGTTGGCTACATTGCCTTTGATGAAAGTAAATTGTGGCAAACCAACGTCCGCGTTTCAGGTTGGGTTGAGAAACTCAATATCAATGCTGTCGGTGAAAAAGTTACCCAAGGTGAAATGCTGTTTTCGCTCTACTCTCCTGAGCTAGTCAAAGCTCAAGAAGAACTGCTCAGCGCTTATAAAACTCAACGCAAAGGTATGATCAAAGGCGCAACAGATAGATTGTTAACCCTTGGCGTAGATAGAGAGCAAATCCGCGCGATCACGCGTCGAGGTAAAGCGTCTCAGACTATCGAAGTCAAAGCTCCAGCTGATGGCATTATTGCCAGCTTAAACATTCGTGAAGGGGGATACTTATCGCCAGCGCAAGCCGTGATCAGTGCAGGTCCTCTGGGCGAAGTGTGGGTAGATGCAGAAGTCTTCGAACGCCAATCTCATTGGATCAGCAAAGGTAGCCAAGCCTCGATGACCTTAGATGCCATTCCAGGAGGAAACTGGACGGGTGAAGTCGATTACGTCTACCCGATTCTAGACCCTAAAACTCGCACCTTAAGAGTCCGTTTAAAGTTCCCTAACCCTAACGGCGAACTGAAGCCTAATATGTTTGCTAACGTCGCATTGCTCCCCGTTAGTAACGAACAAGTTCTCACAATTCCTCGCTCGTCGGTTATCCGTTCAGGCGCAATGACTCGTGTTGTACTCGCTGAAGGTGAAGGTAAATATCGCTCAGCACGCATCGAGGTCGGCCGAGAAGCTGGAGAGAAAATTGAAGTGCTAGATGGCCTACAAGTTGGCGACAAAATCGTTACCGCAGCGCACTTCATGCTCGACTCAGAATCAAGCCAATCAGCGGATCTATCACGCATCAACGGAGTCGAACCTCCAGCAGAAACAGCCTGGGCCAAAGGTGAGATCACCGATGTAATGCAAGGGCATCGCATGCTGACCATCAACCACCAACCGGTACCTGAATGGGATTGGCCGGGCATGGTAATGAACTTTACTGTCGCAGATAAAGTAGATTTCACCCCATTTGCTCAAGGGCAAGCGATTGAGTTTGAAATGCAAAAAACGCCACAGGGCCAATACGAGATCGTTGACTACAAAATCAGTAATGCCACTGTCATTGCTGAAGTTTGGGCAACTGGCGACATCTCTATGTTGATGGCCGATTTTGGCATGATCACGTTAAACCACTTACCAGTAACTGAGTGGGATTGGGATTCAGGTGAGCTGAATTTCTCTGTTGGTGAAGAGATCAATCTATCTGGTTTCGAAGAAGGCCAAAAAGTTCGGTTTCTAATCGAGAAACAAGGTTCTGAGTACATCCTGAAACAACTTGAGTTAGATGAGGACCGATTATGATTAATGCGATTATTCGCTGGTCGATCAACAATCGATTCTTAGTCCTTGTTGCGACCATTGCGCTGGTATTTGGTGGTTTATACAGCATTAAGAACACACCAGTTGATGCGATTCCTGATCTCTCTGACGTACAGGTGATCATCAAGACGAGCTACCCAGGTCAAGCGCCTCAAGTCGTTGAAGACCAAGTCACCTACCCGCTGACCACTGCTATGCTTGCGGTACCCGGAGCGGAAACAGTCCGAGGCTATTCGTTCTTTGGCGACTCTTATGTCTATATCATCTTTAATGATGATACCGATATGTATTGGGCTCGCTCACGAGTATTAGAGTACTTAAGTCAAGTTGCGCCTAATTTACCACCAAGTGCCAAGCCAACCCTTGGCCCTGATGCAACAGGTGTGGGCTGGGTATACAGCTATGTTTTACAAGACAAAACTGGGCAGCACGACTTGGCCGAACTTCGTAGCCTACAAGACTGGTTCTTGAAGTATGAGCTTCAAACGGTTGATGGCGTTTCCGAGGTCGCTACCGTGGGCGGCATGGTTAAGCAATACCAAGTCCAGATTGACCCAGCGAAGCTACGTGCTTATGACCTAACACTACAACAGGTCAACATGGCGATTCAAAACGGTAACCAAGAGAGTGGCGCATCGGTTGTTGAAGTGGCTGAAGCGGAGCACATGGTTCGTACCACAGGTTATCTGTCTGGTATTGAAGATATCAAAGCCTTACCACTGAAAGTGACCGAACAAGGTACCCCGCTTCTACTTGGCGATATTGCTGACATCAACCTTGGCCCACAAATGCGCCGTGGTATTTCAGAGCTTAATGGTGAAGGTGAAGCCGTTGGGGGTGTCATTGTGATGCGCTTTGGAGAAAACGCTAGCGAGGTTATTTCCAAAGTTAAAGACAAACTCAGCGAACTACAAAACAGCTTGCCGGAAGGTGTGGAAATCGTCGCGACTTATGACCGTTCAACACTGATTGATTCAGCCGTTGAGAACCTATGGAAGAAGCTGACAGAAGAGTTCATCGTGGTTGCCATCGTCTGTGCACTGTTCTTATTCCATATTCGTTCCTCACTGGTGATCGCGTTAAGTCTGCCTGTTGGGATTCTTTCCGCGTTTATCGTTATGCACTGGCAAGGAATTAACGCCAACATCATGTCCCTCGGTGGTATTGCGATTGCCATTGGTGCCATGGTTGATGGCGCAATCGTTATGATTGAAAACGTGCATAAGCATATAGAACGGACTCCCCTCAACGACAAAAATCGTTGGCAAGTGATTGGTAATGCAGCTCAAGAGGTTGGCCCTCCGCTCTTCTTCTCGCTGCTGATCATTACACTAAGCTTTGTGCCTGTGTTCGCCTTAGAAGGTCAAGAGGGCAAGATGTTCTCTCCTCTCGCCTTCACTAAAACCTATGCGATGGCCGCGTCAGCTGGGCTAGCTATCACGCTCGTACCTGTTCTGATGGGTTACTTCATTCGCGGTAAGGTGCTACCTGAGAACAAAAACCCAATCAACAAAAGGTTGGTATCACTGTACAAACCTTTATTGAATCTAAGCCTGAAGTATCCGAAAAGTGTTATTTCGCTTGCCCTTGTTCTAATGGCATCGGCTTACTACCCAACCACTAAAATGGGTAGCGAGTTTATTCCGCCGCTAGACGAAGGCGACCTAATGTACATGCCAACCACGTACCCAGGCATCTCAATTGGCAAAGCACGTGAGGTTCTACAACAAACCAACAAGCTGATCATGACAGTGCCGGAAGTGGAAACAGCGTGGGGCAAAATCGGCCGCGCTGAGACAGCCACCGACCCTGCCCCACTGACGATGATCGAAACTGTGATTCAGTTGAAACCACGCGACCAATGGCGTGACGGCGTCACAACAGAATCACTGCGTAGAGAGTTTGATGAACTCGTCAAATTCCCGGGGCTAACTAACGCTTGGGTTATGCCAATCAAAACGCGTATCGACATGCTCGCGACTGGTATCAAAACACCAATTGGTATCAAGATCGCTGGCCCAGACCTAAAAGTGATTGAGAAGATTGGTTCCGATCTTGAGCCTATCCTTAATGGGGTTAACGGTACCGCTTCTGTCTATGCAGAGCGTGTTGCAGGTGGTCGTTATGTCACTATTGATATCAACCGCCGAGCAGCCGCGCGTTACGGGTTAAGCATCAAAGATGTTCAACAAGTGGTCTCAACAGCCGTTGGTGGAATGAACGTGGGCGAAACTATCGAAGGATTGGAACGTTACCCAATCAACGTTCGTTACCCGCAAGACTATCGTGATTCTGTGGTCAAATTGCAGAATTTGCCGCTTGTCACACCAAATGGCGCTCGTATCGCACTCGCTGACGTAGCAGACGTTCGTTACGAAGATGGTCCTCCGATGATCAAGACAGAGAACGCTCGCCCTAACGGTTGGGTATTTGTCGACATTGATGGTCGAGACCTAGGTTCATACGTTGAACAAGCAAGGCAGACCGTTGCCGAGCAACTCGATCTCCCTGCGGGTTATTCATTAGCTTGGTCAGGTCAGTATGAATACATGGAGCGTGCTAAAGAGCGTTTGGGTGTTGTGGTGCCAATTACCATTGCCATCATCATGCTACTGCTTTACTTCAGCTTCCGTCGCGTAGGCGAAGTGATGATCATCATGCTGACCCTTCCGTTAGCTATGGTCGGTGGTCTGTGGCTGATGCATTACCTTAACTACAATTTCTCTATTGCCGTCGGGGTGGGATTTATTGCCCTAGCGGGTGTCGCAGTCGAGATAGGTGTGATCATGCTGGTCTACCTCAACCAAGCCTGGCACTACACCAAACTCAAGGCTGAGGAAAGTAATCGAACACTTGAAGCTCGTGATTTAGCTGACTCGATTCGAGAAGGTGCAGGACTTCGTGTACGCCCAGTGATGATGACGGTTCTCACCGTGATTATCGGCTTGATTCCTATTATGTACGGTGAAGGAACAGGCTCTGAAGTTATGCAGCGTATCGCTGCACCAATGATCGGCGGTATGGCTTCAGCACTGATGCTTACCCTACTTGTACTGCCTGCCATTTTTAAATTATGGAAACAACGTGAACTCAAGGCTCACCAGAACGCAACACACGACTAACTCAACACATTGGGGAATGCATTTCCCCAATCATAATTATTTCGCCGACTAGGTAAGGAACAACAATGAAAAAAACACTACTTGCAATCATGCTTTCTCTGACGACAACTGCAGTCTACGCAAACTCTGATCATTCAAACATGGATCACGGCAATATGGACCATGGAAAAATGGACCATGGAAAAATGGATCTTGGTTCTATGGATCACAGCAACATGTCTAACAATAAGATGGACCATTCTATGATGAATATGGAAGGTATGTCTGACGTTGGTATGCCAGCTAAAGGAGCAAAACCAGACAAGGTTGTTCACGTAATCTTAGATGATGATATGACTATCAAGTTTAAGAAAGAGGTAAAAATTGAGCCTAACGATGTCGTCCAATTCGTTGTGATGAACAAAGGTAAGATTGACCATGAGTTCACCATTGGTTCAGCGAAAGAGCAGCTTGAGCACCGTGAAATGATGAAAACCATGAGCCATCATGCCCACGATTCTGGCAACGCTGTGACTGTTAAACCGGGCAAAGCGAAGCAGCTTCTGTGGCACTTCCACGGTGACAACAATATCGAGTTCGCTTGTAATATCCCTGGCCATGCGGAAGCTGGCATGGTCAAAAAAATCACTCTTTAATTGAGTTGAGGCAGTGAAAGCTGCCTCTTTTTTCACTTTATTTGCGCAAGCTTTAGGTACGAGTGCAGTTCATCATTTTTCAGCTCAACTGCCGAGTGAATATTGATTTGGGCATTACCAATCACTGCTAAATCATACTTGTTCGAGCCTTTATGGATTTCAACGAGCAACACCCCATCGTCCAGCCTCCACTGCCCGTTAGTTTCAAAACGATCAAAAAGGCGAAACTCTTTCAACGACCCATCATTATGAAAAACTAGCTCAGTGATATAACCGCCCGTGCAGGTTTTAATCCAGTGAGTATCCTCTACATCTTCAATCTCAATATCACGCTTAGATTCCAACCACTGCGTATAATCCATCGATTGAGATAATTCTTCAGGGATCTCTGTTATATCCACCAGCTCCTTTGTTTGGCACTCTCTCAAATATAGCTGCTGCAGTAAGGCACTTTTGTCCATTAAGTCGCTCCCTCTCTTCTAATCTTGCTCTTATTTTCTATCAACTATCACTTATATTCTTACACCAAGGTCTTACATCCAGAAAAGAAAAAGACCCGTATAGGGCCTTTAGAAGAATGTCGTTTGTACTTGGAGAAAGTAGCGTTAGGCCACTTCCTTCCTAAGTTTTTCAAAGAAGACTGGATATTTAGTACGAATAAAACGCTGCTCATCGACCATGATTTTAAATGTCGGGCCTTTTCTTAATTGAACGATAACTTCATCATTATCAAAGCGAAGTATAGCGCCCTCAATCTCGACAACATTCTCTTCATTGAGGTTAAGCACACCTTTTACGGTCAGGCCTTTATACATATTGGTGAAGTTATTGGAGACCATTCTTATGCCGCCTTCCGATACCTCAGTAACCTGAAACATCTCATCACCAAACCTAACAAAAGGCCTAGCTCGTTTAGGGTACTTTAATCGGTAATACTTGCGTTTTTGTACAACGTCATTCATAGACTTGATCCCATTTCACACTGCATATTTGAAGCAGGTCATCCCTTTATTATAGCTCTATCATCCATAACATGGCGCACGAGCAATCAATGTGATGAATATCTTACCTAAGTTATCGGCAAATTGTCGAAATTATTCACTGTTATGTTAGGTTGAAGTTCAGTAATGCACTCGCTAGCTCACTGATAGATAAGATATACTTACAGGTTAAACCAAGGAGCCTATCCATGAATTTATGGCGTTATCTCATCTGTTTTATCCCTTTTCTCCCGTCATTAGCTTATGCAGAAATCACTCATTACGTTCGTTATCAGCACTTAGGCAAAGTCAGCTATGGCAAGCTGGTTGAAGATAAAATCTATCCGCTTCCAGGCGATTTGTTCTCTTCCACAGCGATTTCATCTCATACGATTAATCTAAACGTGGTTACCTTATTGGTGCCGACCAAACCGGAGAAGGTATTTGCCGTCGGGATGAATTACGCCAGTCATTTAGCCTCTCCCGCTAATCAGCCTCCACCAATATTTTCTAAACTACCTTCATCACTAACCCTGTCAGGTGCGCCAATTAACGTCCCACAGGGTGCCACTAATGTGCATTTTGAAGGTGAGCTAGTGGTTGTTATCGGTAAGACGGTTAAAAACGCTTCTGAGCAAGAGGCCCAGCAAGCAATATTCGGCGTCACTGTCGGCAATGACATCACCGAACGCAACTGGCAAAGCAGAGACTTACAGTGGGTTCGAGCTAAGGGTTCTGATCGATTCGGCCCAATCGGCAGCAGTATTGCCGTCGGCGTGGATTACAACAATGTGGAGCTCACCACCCGCCTAAATGGCCAAGTAGTTCAGCAGGAAAACACTCGAAATATGATTCATGGCCCCGCAAAAGTGGTCAGCTATCTAAGCAAGCACTTTACCTTAAAGCCCGGCGACTTGATTTATATGGGGACTCCGGGGAAAACTAAGGCTATGGAAGATGGTGATGTGGTAGAAGTGTCGATTGAGGGTGTGGGCACTGTGGAGAATGTGGTTAGGTTTTGATGGGTGGAATAAAGCCGCTCGGATGAGCGGTTTCTTGATTAAGAGTTAGCCGTTTTTAATTCGTCTAAGAAGATATTAATTGCAGGCCCTGTAGCTGGCTGTGAACGTTGTTTTTCTTCGAGTTGTTTCATCTCTTTTTCAAACTGTTCATCCGTCATATCACGCCAATATCTAGGGTCACGATGAGTAGATTTATCATACGCAGCCGTGGTTGGATCTTTCTCTCGAGCCGGTTCGAGAATCATAATATCTGGCATTGGCTGGCTAACGTCCATATATCTTTGGATCATATTCCATAGCCGATGATATTCAGACACAGTCTGATTGGTACCGACGAAATTATGTAGAGGAACACCAACAGAGTATTCATGATAGCGATGAATAAGTACTAAATTGTAGTTTAGATGCCCTTGCGGCGAAGGGGCCGAGATAAGTACGCAGTCAAACTCGATAAATGGATGCTCAAAACGCTTTCTATTGCCCTTTTTAAACAAAGTGACCGTACCAGTTTGTCTATTCAGCTCGAAAAGTATTTTACTTTTTAAGAAAGGTGCTAAGAACAAATACCCTCTATCAACCAGCTTAAAATGCCCATAGATAAGTAAGCACGGCAACAAACCATAAAGTGTTAGGTCATAGAAAAAAGGACCTCTTAGTTCCCAACCTCCTTCACCAAAAATAAGCGCAGCCAGTTCCAATAGATAAAAGAGTGGTAAGAAAAACAGCATCACTGTTTTAGCCATACCCGCGATAAATAAATAAAACTGAGACCAGTTTGATAATGCTTCACAAGTTAATGTCTTTTCATTCCAATATATTGGCTTATCGCAATTTTTTTCGAATGTTTTCATCGAAGATGGCTTAGTTTCTTTCGCCAACGAGGTCGCAACACTATTGTTAGCTTTGCTAAATCCGAAAATTTGACCTTTAGTCAGGACTTGACGTAGAAAGCCTTGAGGAGGATTTGGAGCCTGAGGTTCAAACTGTTCTGAGTTGTAAGCCATTTATTTGCCTGTCCTTTTGGTGCTTTATTTTTTAGTAGAGAATCAGGGATATTAACGTTAACTTGATGCTGGAATCACCATATTGATCCAACGCTTATCCTCTTCGGTAAAATCTGGATTAGCTGTTGGGACGTTCGGTTCATCTTGTTTCTCTAGGGGAAGAGCCGGCAAGAAGAGTTCTTCAACTTGCAGCCGAGCTCTGATAACAAATACGGGTAAGAACTTATACGTATACGATCGATTCTTCCAAACACTATAGTCACTATATGATTCTGGGACTGCAAGATTATGTTGGATAAAGTATGCGCACCCTCCATCTACGTCTTCCTGATGAATAACCGCTAGATCATGCTTGCCCTGATTAAGAACGTTGGTCTCAATATCTGGACCGTATACACTTGCTCGGCTTATTGTTTCTGTTTTACGCTGAATAGCCTGTCTAGCGTGGAAGTGTATATCTATAGCGTTTATGTTCAATAAAGACGCCAGGTTAGTGTTGAGATAAACAACATGGGTAGCGCCTTGTGCTTTGAGCCGATTGGTGACTTCTTCAGAGAAAGAAGTATCAGCCCCAAGTCGGTGTGACTTAATTGAAACATTGAATACCAAACTAATAAAGCGATTATATGCCACCTTTGGATCTTGCAAGTGATTGTAATCCGAAGAAGGGTCTGCACCAAATGGCCCATTCTTTAGCCAAATTTCCATTGGGGAGTCTTTAAAGAAGGCATAGAGCGCTAAGCCAGTCACGGCGATCCCTATACCTATCCATGCGATAGGCCCCATACCAAATAGAACTGGCGCACTGGTCGTAAACAGGCCCGTCGCTATCGTTGTCACTAACGTACCGGTCGCGACCATTCCCATCGCTATACTAGCATCAATATCATTGTTTTTAGCAAGTTTGAATGTGTCCCATGCAGCAATGCCAGCTGTCAGAACACCCGCCCCGATACTGATAAAACCCAAGCGACTGAGGTTACTTACGAGTCGAACTTTACCTTGTTGAAAAGTCAGTCGACTTACTGTACTTTCCGAAAATGCTATGGCGGTTTTATGCGAGTTTGTCGCTAACCAGGATGCATTTTGGGTGTATAGGTTGGAAGCATGCGTTATCGCAATACCTAAATCTACAAATGCACTAATGGCATTAGAACGTGAATAGAAAGTATTGTCATTAAACACGTTTTGCACATGCTTCCAGTTATTCTTCAGATTAATCATCTCAATTACAACGATAAAATAGGGAACTCTGAATTTTTCGTAAGCATTACTAGCAGTCAATCCAGACTTGTTTAAATCCTCTAATGTTCGTCTCGTATTAACCTGATTTAATGCGGTAGCGATAGCGTTGTTTTCTGATACAACAACAACTTTTAATGGAAGTTTCGGACCAGTATCAGCTTTAACACCAGTGATGAGGTCAGAACTTTTAAACGCATTTCTTCCAGTGGAAGCAAACAGTTTTCCCGACTTATCGTAGAGGCGCCCCATAGGTGTCTTTTTGTTGCGTGTTTTAATGTAGTCACGGTCAGTTGCACTCAATCCATAGCTAAGACCATGGCCATGTACACCGACAACTGTTCCTTTATACTCAGCACCACCCACTGGAGTGTACAATATATCCCCAAAAAACTTAGAGTTAGTCGCTTTCATTAAACCCAATACAGGGGCGTAAGCACTATTGAACGCTATGACTTTTGCGTGTTCAGTTAAGTCTTTGCTTAGTGCTTGCAGTGCATCAAAGTAACCTTTAAGTATTCCATCAGTGACATTAGCCAAACGTCTTTCTGTGTTGAATGCACCTTCTTCATTATCACTAGCCTTGGACATAAATGCTAGATCCATGAATTGCAGCTTCTCATCATTTATAAGAAAGTCTTCTTGTGCCCAAATAGCTAAAGATTCTGGTGTTGCAAAACCGGAACCAGAGTTATTTGGCATAGGTGATGTATAGCTTTCGTCTAACGTAATAGTTCCCTCAGGAGGAAATAGAATGGCATGCAACGGATGGTTACTATTTGAAGAAATGATCTGCCTAACCGTCTCTAAATGTTGAGATTGTTTAATGTCAGTGTTGTTGGACATTTGATCTAGCTGATCGACGCTAGTACTTAATGCACCAATAGCATTGCCTATGATGACATGAGCTGCCGCAGCGTTTAGATCATTTAGTGAACTTATATCTCGTAACACTCGTGCAATGCGAGTGTCTTGCAGTTTGTTATTTAGCTTCTCTTGGAGTAGTTTCGTATCTCTACAGCATATTTGGCGCTCTACCGTTCTAAGAGTTCGATGAAAACGTCCTCCTAAATATTGATCAATATCGTCTTTGTGTTCATAAAATGGATTGCCTTGCTCACCGAAGCTTTTTGGCATAACCATTTTTTGTACAAGTTCAGCACACTGATAGTATTTTTGGGTACTCATATCAACATATACTTGTTGCAAGTAACCCATTGCGAATAGTGTTAAGAACGTATGATGTCGCAAATCAAACAGCGGATCGTCTAATACAATCGCTCTCAATTGCCGTTGTTTAGCATCTTCTAAGAAATCATTGCTTTGTGACGTTGACCATGTGTTCTCTGTATTTAAATCTGGCGTTAATATTTCTTTTAAAACAGAATGTTTTACGCCGTATTCATACTGGAACGGTTTGTTGTATTTTAGTATGTCTAATGCTCGGCTCCCGTCTGTGTTCGCCGAAGTTATTTCATCTTTGATTTCCTGATAGGTCTTTTTAACCCAATTTCCACTTAGGTCTCGGTTCAGTTTGGAAGGTTCAGCTAGAAAAAACTCAAGATCTGGTTCCCGAACTCGCATCTCAGGTAGATCTTTTGTCCTTAAAACATCTATATCTCCTTCAATATTGAGTTTATGAAAAGCAATCGCCCGTTGAGTTAACTCATTTACGTTTTCTTCCAAATAGTTAAGATACTGTGAGCTCCACTGTGATTCTGAGAATGCGATATGTACTCTCGCACCCTGATTGTTATCTTTAGCGGGAATCCATAGTTCCTTTAGTGGTAACCCTGTCGCAATTCGTTCTTCATCTTTGAAAGATTTATCTTTGCCTGTCCGGTATTTATATAGGTGAATATCTCGGAGGGACATATTGCCATCATCTCCTGGGTGAACATCCACTTCTCGCCATGCTTTGTTATTATAAAATATATAAATAAAACCAGCTCTAATCGGAGCGAGTCTGTCTTCATAAGATACTTCATCTTGATATGTAGGAAGAAGAGTCAAAGGTAAGACTGAATGAACCAAGTAATCTTGCTCATCTTTCTTTCTAGATATTGCCGTAACGTCTTGAAATAAAGGTAGCTTTATTGGGCCGTCTTCTGCTTCTATTTTTAACCAAACATTACGGTTTGCATTTTCATCACACCAATCCCAGCTGTAGACAGTGCTATCGTCTAACTCAGGATCAACGAGTTTTTTGTTTTCAAGAGCAGATTGCTGTGACATGTCTGTGAGATCGTAAAACTCAAAGTCTTGCTCTGAGCCATGCTTAATGCCTGTAACTTCAACATAAAACTTTTTACCTTCACAAGTTGGGTTTGATGCGAACTTAGCGGACATAGTTATACTCCCTAGATATCAACTGCTCTAACTGTTTAACAATATTTTCTGGTACTTGGTTTTCGTCCACATGGTATTGGATATCTAGAGATACGTTATAGGTATGCACTAAATGGCGTAGTGTAGACAATAGTTTTGGTTGCTCAATTTGATGTTGTGTGCAAAAAGAACTGACGCTTTTCTGATTTTTCCAATTGAAAGACGGTATGTTCTCAGCGTGTGCCCAACTATCGATTTCTTGTTCGATAAATTTATCGTTTAAGCCTTGTTCCTGAGATAAGGTCAGTAGCCAGGTTGATGGACTGAAAGGACTGAATTCCCCTTCGATAACTACCCATTCATCCTCTTCACTCTTAATCTGTTTATAGAAATAGACTGCGGATAAACAACCGAGCCATTTGCTTGAATCCGCTTCACTAGCTCGGTAGAAAAAATAGCTGGCTACCGATGGAACATAATAATGAAAGAGCCCTTTCCTATCTCCATCGTACTGTAATTGCAGTCGGTTTCGCAGCTGATCCAACACTTGCTCAAAACTGATATCTAAGGGGGCTGCAAAGTAGAGAGTTTCTTTCTGTGGAAGTGAGTTTATCAGCACATCACCTTTCTTAAGTGAAACAACCAGAGGGCTTCGATCAAGCAATGATTCGAGGGGGGTTGTTAAATATAAAGGCTCTACTATGTGGTCTGAGATTTTTTGGAAAACTTCTGCAGGCATATTCTCGTAATGATTAACTAATGCATACCAGTTGATTCTTTGTTTTTGCTGCGTTTCGTGAAGTGAGAGTTTCATGAATTGTTACCACACGGACAGTCACTAAGAGGGCAGCTACCATCCGTCTTTTTCTGACAAACTTGTGTAACAGGCATTCCGGTTCGAACATCTGCAATGACTTGTTGAATTAAAGTTGCAGAAGGCTGAACCATAGATAACTCCTCCGGCGCGGCCAACGCCTCTAACCCCATTGGCATTGCTGGAGCTAAACCACCAAATCCGCTGCCGCTGCCTGCGCTTCCGCCGGAATTCATATTGATTGCTGGGCCAACGACATGAACACCACCTGCATCGACTTTTACAAAACTCCCGCCTGCTTTGATGGTGATACCACTACCTGCATCTAGAACGATTTTGTTTCCCGCTTTTAGGTGTACTTCAGAACCTGCATCGATGGCTGTTTTGCTTTTCACTTTTTGCTGAAGTGCACCGCCAATGCTTACGGATTTATCGGCGGTGACCTTTTCACGCGACTCGCCTTGAACCGTTGTATGACGATTGTTTTTGGTCAATTCAAAACTGTCGTTTTCAACCTTTAAGTAATCATCACGTTCAATTTTGGTCACATGATCATTTTTAATTTCTACATCCATGTCTTTTTGCGCATGGATGTAAACACGTTCTTGGTCTACCTGATCTTCAAAACTCAGCTCATTAAAGCCTTGGCCTTGATAAGTCTCTGTTGTTATCGCGGTTTTTGTTTTGTGCTTAGGTAAAGAATACGGAGGTATATTGACCGCGTTGTAGGTTCTACCGGTAATGATCGGCTGATCCGGGTCGCGATTAAGAAAAGAAACGATCACTTCTTGGCCTACTCTTGGTATCGCCACGTTGCCAAATTGCGACCCTGCCCAACCTTGAGATACGCGAACCCAGCACGAACTGTGCTCATCAGCGTTTGAATAACGATCCCAATCGAAGTGTACTTTTACGCGTCCCTGATCATCACAGTAGATATCTTCCCCTTCAGGGCCCACTACCGTCGCGATCATTGGGCCATCAACACTAGGTTTAGGCGATGGCTGCGCTTGCCAAACTGTGTCTGCGGGAATCACTTCAATATGGTTGAAGTAAGTGGTTTCTCCAGTATTACCTTCTTCTTCCAGTGCTTGAGGCTGAGTACCAAAATGGTGACTAGAGACAACGACCCACTCTCGGTTTACCGTAGCGTCGGGATGATCTTGTAGCTGAAACTTTTTACCTGACAGTAGCGAACCGTGGTTACTCTCGCCTAAGGCAACGCGTGTATCTCTGCGTAGAAACTCTAATCGAGCTCTACTTATCTGCTGGCCTAATGCATCACTTTTAAATCTTCCCGGAAAGTCGAAATGTTCATAAACATCCGCTCGCTGCGCACCCAGTTCTTTACCCTGCGCTTGTTGCGTAAAATCGTACGCTGGTTTTTTGAAACTGTAGTCTTGAAGCTCACTATGGCTGACGCCGACTGTTGATTGGGTCGAGAAAGTGCTGATATAAGGCTGCTCAACAATTCCGCCACTCAAATTAACATAAGGAACTGGCTGCTCTATTGCGATTAAGCCATCGTTTGAATCAGTAAAGAGTAGCGTGTGTTTACCTTGCTCGTGGACAAAGCTATAGCTCAGCCCTTCTTCTGCGGCCAGTCTGTGTAGAAAATCCAGATCAGACTCTCGATATTGAGCGACAAACTCTCGTTGCACATACTCATTCTTTAATACAAAGGCATAGTCAACGACCTCCATCTCTTGAAGTAAGATTGAGATAATTTCAGGGGTCGTTTTGTGTTGGAAGAGTCGAGAGTTACGACGCAGAGACAAGCGCTCTAACGCTGGCACCATAGTTAACTGGTAAAACGTGTGATGATGCCCGGTATTACCCTTGCTAAATTGGCGTACGATACCATTGAGTTGCTGGACAACCTGACCATCTCGCACCAATTCGAAATCGACGGAGCGATCAATGATATCGCTTGGTACCAGATCCGACTGCCTGCTCGCGAGTTTAAACTCGAATCGAAATCCGTTACACACCGCGCCATTACGGTCAGTGGAACTTGATATGCTATCACTGCCTGAATACTCGATAACGCGTAGAGTATCGTGTTCAAACCCATCGATATGAATATTCATGTTGAGCGTTGGCATTATCAAAGTCCTTATGGTTACCGTTCAGGTAGACAACATTGTGAACAGCATACTAAGCAAACTTAATACCAACCAATAAGGCCAATAAATACAATAAGTTAATTTAAACTCATTGTTATAAAAGCGAAAAGCCGCCTCATACGAGCAAACTTTTACTTGCGAGCGTCTCATTCTAAAGATTCTTACCAGCAACGAGCCGCACTAACTCGGGGTAAATGTCCAATTTCCCATCACTAAACGAGCTCTAATTAACACCGTTCAATTAGCCAGGATAATGACAACAAGGACTAAAATAGCCGGCTAGTATGCATTCTTTAAAACGCCATATATTCACTTTACTTTTAGAGAAAATCAGCATAAATTCCGCTCAATTACTTAACCTATGAGAGTCATTATGTCTGAGCAACGTTTAGGCAATGGGATGGCTGCCTTCTCCTTCCTTCTATGGGGTCTACTTCCCCTCTATTATCAATTTTTGCCGAGTGCTGCTACCGATGAGCTATTGGCAGTAAGACTGATTGCTTCTGTACCATTTGGGGCCGCAATCGTATTGCTGATCACCAAACGTTTACCGGATTTCAGTGCAATTTGGGCAGATAAACGCTCACTCATATACTCAACCATTGCATCACTAATGATGTCTATTTCTTGGTGCGCGTTCACTTGGGCTATGACCCATGATCGAGTAATTGACGCAAGTTTAGGCTTCTTTATTAGCCCCATCACTATGATGGCCCTTGGAGTATTTTTCTTAAAAGAGTCGCTATCTTTTGGTAAAAAGGTCGCACTTGTACTTGCGTGTATTGGTTTAAGCTACCAAATTTTTCACTATGGCGAAGTACCTTATACCGCGCTAACAATGGCGATATTTTTCACCTTTTACGGTTGGTGTAAAAAGAAAGCCAACTATGACTGGAGCACAGGGCTATTTGTCGAGGCATTGGTATTACTACCGTTAGCGCTCGGTTATATCTTGCTAAAAGAAGTGACTGTGGGTACCCAATCATTACATTCAGGTGCTATGACTTCCGCACTATATGTAGGCGCTGCTCCAGCGACACTATTGCCTTTAGTGTTCTATTCTATTGCCATTCGACTGACTACTATGTCTACCATCGGATTGATGCAATACATTGAACCTACAATTCAGTTCTTTTTGGCGGTCTATTTATTCGGAGAGGCCTTTGATGAAATCAAGCTTATCAGCTTTAGTTTCATCTGGGCGGGGTTGATATTTACTATATTAGACAGCTTACGATACCGTTACACCGCCAAATATCGATAAATAGTTATCCCGATAAACAAAGCCCCCGATATATGGTCGGGGGCTTTTTTGTGATTAGAAGCTTACACTCAAACTGCCTTGCCAAATCATTCCGACGGTAACAATCGCGACGACTCCTAGCATTCCTACGCCAAATTTTTCTTTGCCTTCAAAAGGGTTAATCCCCTGCTCTTTCTTGGCTTGGATGTAAAAATAGAGCCCTGGTAAATAAAGCAATGCTGAGAGTAGTAAGTAATTAAGCCCTGATGCATAAAGCAGCCAAATTCCGTAAACCGTCGCGCCAGCACCAATCAGTAATAAGCTGCCTCGGTTCTTCTCTTCTATCGCAATCTTGAGAACAAAAGCGCCAACAAGGAAATAAGGCACTAGAATCATTTCTGAGGCGATAATCAATAATGTGTCGTAAGTGCTCCCTGCAAACATGACAAAGATTAACGAAATTTGAATCCATACGTTGGTCAAAGTTAGTGGTTTAACTGGGCTGCCCGCCTTGTTAAGTTCAGCGTACTTCTTCGGGAACATCTTCTCTTTCGCGCATAGGTATGGCGCCTCTGATGCCAACACCGTCCAGCTAAGAAACGCGCCACAAACCGAGATCAGCAATCCAACACTAATAATGTATTGTCCCCACGGACCAAGGATATGCGTCAATACCTTCGCCATTGAAGGGTTCTGGTAACTCGCAAGTTCAACCGGTTTTACAACCCCCATCGATAGCAGGGTAACAAACACGTAAATCGAGAGTGCGGTTAGAAGGCCAAGTATGGTTGCACGTCCGATATCTTTACGGTTACGAGCTCGGCTAGAAACGACAACGGCTCCTTCAATACCGATAAAGACCCACACCGTGACTAGCATGGTGCTTTTTACTTGCGACATAAGGTCGTGGCCTTCACCAAAGTGCAGACCTGTGAAATCTAACGTGAATGTATTCCAACTAAAGGCAAACAGTGCAGCGATAATAAAGATAAGTAGCGGTACCAGCTTAGCATAGGTGGTCACCATATTAATTAATGCAGCAGTTTGCACCCCACGTAACACCAGTGCATGCACCATCCAAAGCAAGCACGATGCTCCAACGATCGAAATCAGTGTGTTCCCCTGACCAAATATGATGTTGTCAGGCGTATCAAACAGCATACCTAAGGTACTAAACACAATAACTAGGTAAGAGACATTGGCTAACATCGCACTTAACCAATAGCCCCACGCAGAACAAAAGCCGACAAAGTCGCCGAAGCCTTCTTTCGCATAACCAAATACGCCGCTATCAACATGAGGGCGATGCATCGCGAGCTTTTGGAAGGAAAGAGCTAAGAAGATCATGCCAATACCTGTGATCGTCCAACCAATGATCACGGCAGCTGGGCTTGCTACTGAAGCCATATTTTGTGGCAAGCTAAATACACCAGCACCAATCATTGAACCAATGACGATCGCTGTTAAAGAACTCAAGCCGAGTTTGTTGTCCATTATTATTTCCGGAGTTACCGTTCAGGAAGGTGCAATTTTACGCCTAAATGTGATTGATAGTTAGAGCCTGTGTGAGCTATATCGCGTACATCTAAAACGAATCTTCTATTTCATTGTCACCGATCAATTCATGCGACGCATTCTAAGTCTTTTGACCTTAAATATTAATAGAAAACATTACAAATAACCCATGCAAAGCAAATATAAAAGTTACTTAAACTGCAAAATGAAAGACAACAAACACATTAGTCTACCTCCCATTAACAGCATAATTACGATTTCAACAAAAAAATATGCAATATGGATGAATAACTCGCATAAAACAGAACATGGTCTAAACTTATTTTCAGTGGCTGAGACGCGTTAACAACCGCTCTGAGTATCCATTACTTCCTGTTTGTACGGTCGCTTTATGCGGCCATTTTTTTGCCTATTACAAACCAAAAAGGCAACCCAATGGCTGCCTTTTTGCTGTGTTTAATATTCTAGTGGTTAGCAGTGTCATCTCGCTGCCCAAACTCTGCTTGCTGGTAGATATCTGCAAGCGTTCTATCTTTCCTAGGCTTTGCACTCTTTGATTTTGATGCGTGCTGATTATCTTGGCTATGTATTGCCTTTTCGTGCGCCTTGGCTGATTGGATAAAAGCTGGATCGGCCAAAGCTTGTTGGCGTAGGCGGTTAACGCGTTCAATTGTTTCTGACAACATAGTACACCTCCAGTTACCTGTATCTATATCCAGTATAGTTAGGTATAAGTTTACGTCAAGCACTTTACTGTATATAAAAACAGTTAAAGTTCGTAACTCTCTGATAGGAATAACCTTACCTCATCATTAAGTATAGACATAAACATCTAAGTCTATATATTCAATAGGTAATTCTTATCAAAAAGGTGATAGGCAGCACCTATTGCAACTATCTATATCTCCGACTTCAGTCATTGTCAGCAAGCTTTTAAACTTGGCCTAAACCTAGACAGATTTGATAAAGATTATGAAAGCGATAGTTGTAGAAGGCGGTGCCATGAGAGGCATATTTGCAGCAGGTGTATTGGACAGTTTTATTGAGAGTGATTATTTTCCATTCGACTTTGCTATTGGCGTTTCTGCAGGTACCTCAAATCTTGTGGGCTACCTAGCAAAGCAACAAAAGCGAAGCTATAAGGTGATAACAAACCTAGCGACCGATCGCAGCTTCTTTGATCCTAAACGGTTTCTAAAAGGCGGGAGCCTTGTTGATGTGCAGTGGTTGGTCTCACAATCAGAGCATAACTATCCGCTGAATCAAGATGAACTATTTTCCACTACCCCACTATGGGCAGCTGCAACAAACATCGAAACAGGTAAGGCCGACTACTACAACCTCACCTCAGACAATATAGATCAGGTACTTGAAGCGACCGCCGCACTGCCGATCGCGTATAAGCAAACGCCATGTTTTTCTGGAGGCTGTTATGCTGACGGTGGAGTTGCTGACTCAATTCCTGTCATTGAAGCGTATCGACGTGGCGCAAAGGAAATCACAGTGGTGCTATCTCATCCACTCAGTTACGAGATGCCTGAGAGTAAGAGATCTTGGCTAATAAAAAAACTGTTAAAGAAACACCCTATGATCGGTCAAGCAATGCAAGAAAGAGCAAGGCGCTATAACCAATCATTGGATTTTATTCGTAATCCACCTAAAGACGTCATTATTCGTGTCATTGCGCCACCTGAGTCATTCTCAGTTAAGCGGCTCACGATTAAGCAAGAGGTATTGAATGAGGGCTATCAAATGGGGTTGGAAGAAGGGGAAAAACACCTCTCAAGTCGGAAAGGTGTTTTTGGATTAACAGATGAAAACTGTCACTTCTGCTTATAAACGTTAGTGAGCAATATCAAGTTGATTATCTTTCACGCCGTTAACGCGGAACCAACCAGCAATACTGTAGCGTTCCGCGTTAGTTGGTAATACCTCGTGAGGAAATTGCTCAGAGAAGAATACAAATAAACGCCCCGATCTTGGTGGAATGGCCGCGATAACATTATCGTTAAGATCGTAGACGACTAACTCGCCTGCATCTTCTTCCGACCAAGACTCATTCATATAAAATACGGTTGTCAGACGACGGTTTTCATTACCTTTAAAGCAATCTAAATGCTTCTGGTAAAAGTCCCCTTTTTCGTACTTAGCAAAGTGCGCTTCGTATTCAAACAAACCTAGGAAGAAGTGGCGGTTCGCTTCAAGTCGAATCTGTTCCATCTTATCTAAGAATGACCCAACTGCTTGGCCCATATCACGACGAAGCCACTGAATTTTGTCACTTCGGATTGCACTTTCACGCATAACTTCATCGTTACGCCCAATACGTGCTTTTTTCCAATCTTCCGGAATAGAGTCTCTTAGTTGTGATACTTCATCTTCTGATAAGAAGTCGTCCCAAACGTAGTAACCCTGTGTAAAAAGAGCATCGATAAGTTGGTTCATGAATGGCTATTGTCCAGTGATTAAATCAAGGACGCCTTATACACAAACGCAACCACCAGCAACAAATCAGACTTATTACCTTTACGACAAATGTTGTTGATTAGACTCTACAAGCCAGACAAGTTGAGCTCTACAGGTGTTCCTAACCAATAAGCGAAGTCGGTGTGATCTTTGAGATCATCATCCGTTAATGCGTGGACCAAAACAGAAAATGACTGACGATGTTTTTCTAGCCAAGTAATCAGCGCTTCAAAGTCTGATGAGGTAAACGTAATAGAAAAACTCCACATTAAGTGCGGGCCGACCAATTTCTCGTTAAAGTTACCGACAGGTAGTGAAAATTGCTCGATCACTTGCTGGCGTAACTGTTTCGCTACGCCACTTGTCACTTGGTCAAAATAGATGTGAGCGTGGTAGTTTTCATGGATATTTTGTGGAAACGTCATAATATCAGTTTGATTATTATCGATATTTCTATACTAGCAACTTTGTCTCTTATCTACCGCTTTACTTACAATCATTACACTTCAGCTACGCGACTATACCTTGTTCAACCGCGTATTTCGCCAATTCAGCAGTACTGTGCAGGTCAAGCTTATGCTTAATATTCTGACGATGTGTTTCAACGGTGCGATAGCTAATATCTAGCAGTGATGCAATCTTCTTACTGCTATTGCCCTCTGCAACCAGTTTTAACACCGCTTCTTCTCTACGGCTCAATGGATTAGGCTTTTGAATATTGGGAATCACTTCCTGAGAAAAGAGAGTTTGCGTCGCGGACTCGCAAAAGTAGGTCGAGCCAAGGTAAACGGTTTTGATCGCTTGGACCATTCTCTGGGCACAGATCTCTTTCAGCATATAGCCAACCGCCCCTGCTTGCATCACCTTCATAATGTACTCACGATTATCATGCATAGTGAGCATCAGCACTTTCGCATCAGGTATTGAGTCTCTGATAATGCGCGTCGCGTCGATCCCATTCATCAGTGGCATACTGACATCCATTAATACAACGTCCGGAAGTAGTTCTTTGACGACCTCCACCGCTTCGACACCATTACTCGCAGAGCCAATGACTTCGATATCGGGTTCAGTTTGCAGTCGCGCGATAAATCCATCGAGTACAACTTGGTGATCATCAACGATCACCACTTTAATTGGTTTATCCATAAACTAATCCATCCAATTCCAGTAATACGGTTATCTCAGTGCCAAATCCAGGCTCACTTTCAATTTCGAAATCGCCGCCGATAAACTCTACCCTTTCACGCATGTTTCGAAGACCAATGCCTTGCTTTCTCAATGTTGAATTCACATCGAAACCGACACCATCGTCACGGATAATGAGCTGTAACATATTACCCATTTGCTGCAAGATCACACTGACCTTATTTGCGCTGGAATGCTTTTCGATATTCGTCAGTGATTCCTGTGCCACACGGTAGAGCGTTGTCGCCACTTCTGATTTTAATTTACCGGGCTGAGTTGATAAGGACGCTTCAATCGACATTCCTGAGTGTGCTTTAAAGTCTAGCAACAAACTGTTCATTGCCGCTTCAAGGCCAATGTCATCAAGCGCACTTGGTCTCAAATTATGGGAAATGTGTCTAACTTCGTTAATCGCGGTCATCAGTGAGTTTTGCGATTGTGCGATATGCTGTTGCAACGGCGCATCATCAATCTTACTTGCTAGCAGTTCTAAATGACATTTACTCGAAACCAAGAGCTGATTTATGCCATCGTGAAGCTCTCGCGCTAAGTGTTTCTTCTCATCTTCTTGGAACATCACGGTTTTATGGGCCAACTCTTTTAAACTGCGATCGGCCAAACGATGTTCATGTAAGTTTACCGCTAGGGTAATAACGACGATGACGCCCACCGTCACCAGCATAATCACGATCACCGAGAAGAAGGTCGTCTCAATATTTTTATTTACTTCAGACTTGAGGTTGGCCACTTCATAGGCGATATCTTCGATGTACAAACCTGTACCAATCATCCAGTCCCATTTGTCTAGCCATGCTGCGTAGCTGAGCTTGGTGACGTTCTCTCCTGTCGAGGGCTTATGCCACAAGTATTGATGAAATCCACCACCGCTCTGTGCTTGAGCGAGCAAGGCTTCAATTAGGTGATCACCATTTTCATCTTGAATATGCAGTAAATTCTGCCCGATGAGGTCAGGCATGATTGGGTGAACTAAGTTTGTCCCTTGCTCATCATAAGCAAAGAAGTAACCGTCTTTGTCCTTACCATAACGAAGCTTGGATAAGATCTCTCTCACCTGTTGCTTTGCGATATCTTCAGGCATATCAGGATCATTATAGATATGAGAAATGGCGTCAAAGGCAAGGTCGACGTGATCTTTTAGCGCGGTTTCTTTCGAACGGACTAAGCCATCTTCAAAAATTTGAATCTCTTTTTCACCAAGGGTTTTAGCCTGATGAATCGAGATCCAACTAGTTAAAGCAGTCACGAGCAATAATGGCAATAAACTGAGTAAGATCAGTTTGGCTTGTAGAGGCATTCCCTTTCCTCAGATAACAACAAGGCTGCTTCCCTTCATAGGAAGCAGCCTCACTTTATCAGTTGTTACCTAATTAGCGTAACTTTTCGATCACATTCCATAAAATTCTGGGAAGACCAATAAACTGGCCAAGACGAGAATCTGGATTGCGATAAATGGCATTACCCCACGATAGATATCACGCGTTGTTACGCCTTTAGGAGCAACACCCTTCAAGTAGAACAAACTAAAGCCAAACGGTGGAGTGAGGAACGAAGTCTGCAGGTTCATCGCTATCAGGATCGCGAACCACGTCATATTAATTCCCATCAGCTCAGCCACTGGCGCTAAGATAGGCACAATAATGAAACAGATTTCTACAAAGTCGATGAAGAAGCCAAGAATTAAGATGACCAACATGGTGATGATGAGGAAACCCCATTTTTCACCTGGAATTTGCAGCATCCACTCTTCTACAAGGTAGTCACCACCAGTGTAGGTAAAGGCCATAGAGAAAGCGGTCGCACCCAATAGAATTGCAAAGACCATCGCGGTCACTTTTACCGTTTCTTTCGACGCCTCATACACCATTGACCAACTAAACTGACGGTACAATACCGCAAGGACAATCGCGCCAGCGCCACCAAGCGCCGCTGATTCTGTTGGTGTCGCAACACCTGCGAAGATAGAACCCAATACGACAACAATTAGCGCAAGTGGTGGAACAACCGCTTTCAGAGCCGCAGTCACTTCATCTTTACGGCTAATGTCACCTTCACTTGGGATTGGCTGAGCCGCTTCTGGATTAAGCTTGGCATAAATCAGAATATAGATAACGTAAGCGCCAACAAGGACAAGGCCCGGCCAAACCGCGGCTTGGAACAGGTCACCAACCGGCACACCAAGTACATCTCCAAGTAAGATAAGTACAATCGAGGGTGGGATGATTTGTCCAAGTGTTCCCGACGCACAGATAGTGCCGCAGGCAAGACCTTTATCATAGTTGTACTTGAGCATTACGGGTAGAGAGATAAGACCCATTGCCACAACAGAAGCACCAACAACGCCAGTCGACGCCGCCAGTAAGGCACCAACGAGTACGGTAGAAATCGCGATGCCACCGCGTACTCCACCGAACAGTTTACCCATCGATTCAAGTAATTGCTCTGCAAGGCGCGTCTTTTGCAGAACAAGCCCCATGAAGACAAATAGAGGTACAGCCATTAAAACTGTATTTTCCATGATGGACTGGATGCGATATGGCATGAAAGCAAACATGTCCATACCTTCTGCCCACACACCGAATATAAGCGCAATACCACCAAAGGTAAACGCCACAGGGAAGCCAAGTAGCAAAGCAAACAAGGCAACAAAAAACATTACAATACCGACCATTGTTGTCTCCTTACTTTTGTTCTTGAGCGTGAATGAGGTGCGGGTTAAAAATCTTATTCAATGAGTGAAGCAGCAAACCAACACCACTGATGGCCATAAACAAGAATGAAAGCGGGATCATCGCTTTAATTATCCAACGGTAAGGTAAGCCGCCCGGATCGCCTGATGTCTCTCCTAATGCGTAACTCTCTTTCGCAAAGTCGATACCGTAGTACGCCACCAGCAAACAGAATGGGAGCAAGAAGAATAGCGTGCCGAGTAAATCAATAATGGATTGAGCCTTATGAGATAAGCGCTCATAGAAAAGGTCGACCCTTACGTGTCCCCCCGCTTTAATCGCATAAGGAACACCGAGTAGGAATACCGCTGAGAATAAATGCCACTCCATCTCTTGGAACGCAATGGAGACATCGTTAAAGGCATATCGCATCACCACGTCATACACGACATTCGCGAGCAATAAGATAAACAGTATGCTTGAAAGCCATCCTAAGAAATCACCGAAGCGATTAAATAGGCGCTCTACATAAATTAGGCTTCTCATTCCCTACTCCATGGAATTTAGAAATAGCGTCACTTTCAATTGTGACGACAAGGTGTATTTTAAATAGGTTTCTTGGGCTTGGTAGGGTAAGTGACCATGTCACCTACCCTAGTAGATTATTATATTTATTGAGCTTGGCTATTTAGGTACGCACGGTGCGAGATATCCGTCCATGAACGTACTTGCTTCAAGTAATCAGCTTGAGATTTCTGGATCTCTTTCGCTAGATCATCTTTTTCAGCATGCTTAGCAAGTAGGCGGTCATTCGCTTCACGTAGAGCACCCATAACTTCTGGTGGGAAGTCTTTAACTTGTACATCTGGGTATTCAGACTTGATAGAAACCCAGTTTTTACCACTTTCGTGAGTCGCTTGAGTGTACATGTCGTAAGCGGCTGTGCGCATTGCTACACGTAAGATTTCACGTAGATCTTCTGGGAGACTTTCGTAAGTGCGCTTATTGACTAGGAACTGAAGCTCTGAACCTGGCTCATGCCAACCTGTATAGTAGTAAGGTGCAATTTTGTGGAAGCCCATGCGCAGGTCAAGTGAAGGTCCTACCCACTCTAGCGCATCAATCGTACGGCGCTCTAATGATGTGTAAAGTTCACCCGGTGCAATGTTTGTTGGCTTAGCACCTAGTTCCGCTAGTATTTCACCCGCGAAGCCAGGAATACGCATTTTCAGACCTTGTAGGTCTTCTACTGAGTTGATCTCTTTTTGGAACCAACCGCCCATCTGAATATCCGTGTTACCACCAGGGAATGACAATAGGTTATGCGGAGAGTAAACCTGCTCCATTAACTCCATACCGCCACCATGGTAGAACCATGCATACTGCTCAGCAGGTGTCATACCGAAAGGCATAGAAGTAAAATAAAGAGTATTTGGAACTTTACCTTTCCAGTAGTACGAGCCAGAGTGGCCAAGATCGTACTGGCCTGATTTCACCATATCAAAGATGCCTAGTGGCGCTTTGTGCTTGTTTGAAGAGTCAATCGTAATGACTAAGCGGCCATTCGACATTTTTTCAGCCATTGCAGCCATGTTCTTAGTTGCATCACCAAAAACAGGGAAATTTGGCCCCCAAGTTTCTGCTAATTTTAGTTTGTAGACTTTATTCGGCTGACTAGAAGCTTTTGTCTCTTGTTTTTCTTCTTGACCACAGCCGACCAGAAGGGCTGAGGATGCAATGACAGCTAAACTGCCCTGTACCACTTTCTTTAGGGATGAATTCAATGATCTCATGTTCACGTCCTTTGTTAAACGGGCCTTACCTTTAACGGTAGGTTCTTTCTCACTGACAGAATCGTCTATCGATAAGCAAGAAGAAATCAGCGTGAACACGCACCAAATTTAACAATGAGGTCATGGCCCAAACCAAATCAATACGTATAACTACGTAAGAGTTATGGCCAAGTTACTTATATAGCTATTTATATCAATAGGATAGGCACAAGGAGATTGATTTAAAAATCAGGAAAATACGTAGTAAATATCTCTAGTCCTACCATTGACAAAATAGTTAAAAATGTGACGAAAACATAAGTTACAGATATGAAAAAGCCCCGACAATGTCGAGGCTCTCAAGCATGTATTCTCTGCAATGATTGCTAGAGATAGGCTATTGGCAATTAAACGGCTTTGTAGATAACTTTGTTGCCAGCTAGCTGCTCTTTCACTACTAGGTTTTCTTCTAGAAGTTTTTTAAGAGCGCCTGTTGCCCAAGATGCTGCTTTTGCATCTTCTTGACCAGCCGCTAGGCCGATACCTTTAGGGTTGATACCTTCAGCGTTGCTAACAACGATGTCTAGTACTTGTTGCTGCTTTGGAGTAAGCGCAACGTCAGTTGTTTTAGCCGCAGCTACAACTTTCTCCGCAGCTGGTTTTGCAGCTACTTTTTTCTCAACTTCAGGCTTAGCTTTCTTTGTTGCTTCTACTGTCGCAACTGTCGCCTTAATGCGCTTTTGCAGTTTCAGCTGCACTTTACGCTTATGAGCAAGTCTCATCGAGTATTTCTCCATTTCACTGCATACGGAGCAGTGGTGAAAATTTGAAGCGCGATTTATACCAAAATTTTGTTCACATTTACAGGGTATGAGCGGCTTTATGGCACAAAAATACGCGATATGACGACATGAGACTACAATTTAATCAATAGTGTTGGCAATAAGACGTAAACCACTGATTATATAAACAGATGTGTTTTGTTGTTTAGAGTAGAGCCAAAATGGAAACCGTACACCTCACCAATCAGCCGTTCATTTTTTCTGCAATTACTCTTAAGTGGTTGGGCGGATTGCTGGCTATCGGCTGCCTAATTTTGTTGCTCTATGCGCCTGGATATGAACAAGCCGTATTGAGCATCGTCGCAATTCTCATCATCGGAGGGTTTGGCTATCTGTTGATACTCAAAAGCACCGTTCGTTTCACTCTTACTGCCAGCCACTTTCAACAGCACCTTTTTAAAGGCGGCTGGGTAGTGAAATGGAACAACATCAGTAAAGTGGGCATCTGCACTTATGAAAACGAAGGTTGGCACCAACCATTACCTTGGATTGGAATTAAGCTTAAACACTATTCCCCGTATCTGAATAGTATCTGCCCTAGAATCGCGACCGAGATTTTATTGAGTCAACGCGCCCTACTCTATCTTGGAGCAAAGCAAAACAAACAGGGGGATACCTTTGAGGATATTGTCTTAGACTCAACGATTTATAAAAATGCGAACGGTGAAGAGTTTAAAGGCTTACAAGCTATGCTAGCGAATCGCATGAAGTATCAGCGAAGCTATTATGATTACGATATTTTTATCTCTGCTCATGATCTCGATAGAGCGCCTGAAGAGTTTGTCGGATTGGTGCGTCGCTATCTCGCCGCCGCCGAACCAGATGAATAAAAACAAAAAAGGCCGCGTGTGGCGACCTTTGATTACTCTACTATCAACGATTTAGTAAAGTGGCATTTCATCAGCGACGAATGGGTTTGATGCTCTTTCACGACCAAATGTCGACTCAGGGCCATGGCCCGGTACAAAACGAACATCATTACCTAACGGCCATAACTTAGTTTTGATTGAGCTAATCAGTGTATCAAAATCACCCTTAGGAAAATCAGTACGGCCTACTGAACCATTGAATAGCACGTCGCCAACAAAGGCGAGCTTAGCTTCATCACTGAACAACACAACATGACCTGGCGTATGACCCGGCGTATGGATCACATCCATGACCTGATTACCAAACGTGATCTTGTCGCCTTCATTTAGCCACTGATCAGGTTCAAATGCTTCAGTCAATGGAAAACCAAACATCTGACTTTGGCCTTCTAGACCTTGAAGCCAAAAATTATCATCTTTATGCGGACCAACAATGCGAGGGCCGTCTAACTCGCGAGCCAATGGCTCTGTGCCACCAACATGATCTAAATGCCCGTGCGTCAGTACAAGGTTAACCACTTTCACGCCCAGCTCTTTAATAAGAACCGCGAGCTGTTTTACATCACCACCTGGATCGACAACGATTCCTTCCATTGTTTCGTCACACCAAACAATAGAGCAGTTTTGAGAAAATGATGTCACAGGGACAACTTGATACTTAAGGGACATAAACTAACCTTGATAACAATCCAAACTGGCTGAACTATGACACTTGCTCGCCAGTTTGACAACTCTCATTACGGGTTGGGCGATTATGCCCAGTAACGCACAGGTCCAGTATCAATATGAATAAAGTTACTACCTGGATAGTAACCAACACCGCCAAATTTTAGCTCACGGGCGATATCACGTACTTGCTTTAGGTTAACCCCATCTAGGCGAAAATCGATCGCTTGGCCTAACATGTGGTAACTCTTTTTCGCCACACCGCTCGATTTACCACGTAGCGCTTCATTGGTCGCTGGTGAACGGTAGCCAGAGATGATCTGCACCTCTGCTTCAACACCAAGTCCTTTCTGGATATCACTAATATGATCAAATAGGCGTTTGTCCATTGCATGTACTTCATTACGACGGAAATCGCGACAAATGTGGTTCAAACGACCAAGCTCTTTGTCTACGTAATTGCTACCATCGAAATAACACGTTTCTAATGCTTCTCGCGTATGGAGGTTAGTTAAAGCGAGGCTGCGCGGTTGATCTGGGTAAGATGCAAGTGCAATGCTTGGCGTACAAGCCGCAACTGCCAAACCACTTCCGGCCAGCTTTATAAACTCTCGTCGGGATAATGCCACGATAAAATACCTTCACAAATAAGTTCTAGAAATGTGTCAAACGGCGACACTACATAACTCTTTCATGAAGTTCAAATGCATAAACTATGCACAAAATGACATCAAGCCAACAATAAGAAGCTTACTTATTGAACAAGCTGATAAAAAAGTGATTAAGGAAAAATTGTAAAAAAATGCCAATCAATGAAAAGCATCGATTGGCATCTATCAAACATTAACCTTGGGGGTACACAGGTTTGTCTAGGCGGTAAATATCTTCCCTATAGTGGACACTTCCTTCCTCATACCATGCCGTTTGGTAAATGATATGCACAGGTACACGACTTTTAAGTGGAATGGATTGATTCGAGCTCGGCGGCTCATCAAGCTTCGCACTACGTGACACGCCCTGCGCTTCAATCAATCGCTCGGCGAAGACATCTGCATTTTCGACTCGAATACAACCGGAACTGAAGGCTCGTTGCTGGCGGCTAAATAAGCTTTTGCTCGGAGTATCGTGGAGGAAGATTGCTCTTCTATTTGGAGTATTAAACTTGTATAGACCTAGAGCATTGCTATTGCCTGACTCTTGAGTCATGCGATAGGGAAATGAGCTAGGGTTGAGGTTATTCCAGTCGATCGTTTCTGGATCGATGATCTCATCTGAGCCCCATTTGGGTATGATTTTAATATTCTGTTTTGTTAGATAAGCTCTGTCGTGCTGGACTTTAGGGATAATATCTTCAACCATGATCTTCCATGGAACATTCCAAGTTGGGTTCAAGATTAATGAATCGAGCCTAATTTGCATCAAAGGGGTTGGTCGCTCAATCTTTCCTACCACGACTTTTGATTCAAAGACTTCTTTACCCGAGGACCAGTAGGTCATTTCAAAGCTTGGTACATTAACGACAATGATCGTGTCGCGCTGAGATGGCCAGTAGCGAACTCTTTCCGCATTAATCGCTAACGTGCTCAAGCGTTTTTCTATAGGCAGATTGATCCATTTAATAGTCTCTGGACCGATTATCCCGTCAGGCTTCAAACCATGTAAAGTTTGGAATTGCTTAACAGCCACTTCTAATGTTTGGTCAAACCAACGGATGTCTTTTCTAACATCAATAAGATCAACATCAACAATAGATAAACGTTGAATCAACACATCTCTATTTTCTAGCTTGTCCCCTACTCGTTTGATCCCGACTTGGCGGTAAGGTGGTGTGTTTAGCTTGTCAAATTTAATGATGTGCAAGTAGGTATCAACCAGATATTGATATTCCTTAGAATCTGGCGTGTAACGCTCAATTAATTCAGCAAGTTGCTGTTGTGATATACCTCGTTTAAGCGCAATCTGAGCACTTTTAGGAGGGAGAGGTAAAGGATCTGATAGGTTTTGTTCAAAGAACCAATATTTACCATCTGTCTTTGCAAACTCTGCATAGCTCAGATATAGCAGCAGCGTGTCTGTCGCTAACACATCATACTCGTGCCAGCGATTGCTTTTACGATAAAACTGTAGGTAGCTTAATTGACGAGAAAACAGCGAGCTAAAACCAGCATGATCGATGACTTCTAATTGAAACTCAAGCTTACTGCCCTGTTGTAAATCAAACCAAACCATTTGGTTGTCGTTTTCACGATACACTTCCTCTACCGCTTGCGGGTATTGAAGTAAGCCATACAGTGGGCTATCTGATGGAAGCCACCCTATTTGGTTAAAATACTGCGCGCCGAAAACTGCTGGTGTAAATAAACACAACACCAACAGTTTACCAATCCATCTTGCCATTTGAGATCCCTCTAGCTCCTGAACTTTCAGTATGGCAGAGTTATGGGCAAACAAAACGGCTTGTTTGTGAGAATCACTCCATTAACGCGTAAGAATCAGTCCCCTCACCCAATCACTGACCAATGGTTATCCCATTGAACCCCAGATCGAGCCGTCACTTTATTTCCAGGTGAAGATTGACTAATAACACTGCCAGCACCAGAACTCACTCTAAATTCGTCACCTTGAACAACCACACCCGACGCATCAGGTAAAGGAGAAAGTTCTACAAGTTGCTGCGTATGCTTTGACCAAATGCCATAGCAATTGCCTCGTGGTGAAGTGGCTAATATCCATTCGTCCGTAGCTGCAATGCTCGCTATATAATGGTTAAACCTTGCCCACTGTTCTGGTTCTGCTTTCAGCGGGGTCAACGCTTGTCCTTGAGTATGCATCGCCAATAATGCTGGGTACTCATCCGGCTCACCACGATATTGCTGGCCACACAGCACAGTCTTAGAACCATCATGAGCTAAATGCCTGATGCTAAGTTTGTTATCTGCCAGCCCAACTTGCTCTATCAATTCACCGTTTCGATCTAAATAACTCAAACTCGGTTTCATCGTTGCGATGTTTAGGGGCTCTCGGCCATTGGTATGCACGCCGCCAACACCAATCGCTAATGTGTCATCAGGCATGACTATTACTTCATGCGGACCTAGGCCAAACTGAGAAAACTCCGCCACTTTTTCATAACCAGCTACTACATCATATACGCCAATAATGCCGCGACTACTGCCACGCTCACCTTCTGTCGCGTAGAGCCACTGTCCATCATTGGAATAGACGCCGTGCCCATAGTAATGGCGGTTTTTATCCGCCACTCTTAGCTTGATTGACTCACCGGTTTGGTAGTCAAACACTTGAAAGAACGTACCGGGTCTACGTGCAAAAGCGACAGCGTGGTGTAATGCTGCATTTGAAGCGACCCCATGACCTCTTGCGGGTAACGCTATCTGACGTAGAGGCATTCCGGCAGAATCGGCAACAACCGCATTAAAACGGTCGCGCCCGGAGATAGCACAGCCAATCAGCACTGGCTTCCCACTTTGCTCAGAAGTCACCGCACACCCAACCAACGGATACGCAGCGCCAAAAAGCGCCGCTTTGAGTAATGAGCGTCTTGTATTATCAGTCACCATCAGTTGCGTTAAATCCTATAATCACGCCAAGTTCTATCGCGACTTCTTCATGAATCAAATACTTAAGCTGTTCTAGTTTATTGTATTGCGAATAGGCGGTTTGATAACCGTGCTTGGTTTGTAACAACTCAAACAGACTCTTATCAGTTGGCCAAATTTCTATCGCCATCGAGAATTGATTGGCAATGCTATCCGCCAAAGTCGATTTATCTTTTGATCTTAGAATCGCGTCAAGTCCATTTCCATTAGCAAAATACAGTGCTTGCAGTGCTTCAAGGTTGGCTTTGAGGTTGGTCATTGACGTTTCTGAGCGCCAAGATTCAGCAAAGTACGGTCGAGGCTGTCCAAACTTCGCTAGAGGACGGCTCATCTTCTTCATGCTGTATTCAAGTTGATTCGAAAGCAGCGCGATGTATTCAGAGTCCCACTGTTTTTCGTTTAGCTCTACCCAAGGGTTAGTTGCCCACGCCTGCGCAATGCTAGAAGTATTCTGCGCAATGTTAGCGGTAATCGACTCAGCGGTAGAACAGGTCGCTGGATTCGTACTTAGATCAGAAGCGTTGTCATACAGCAGCCACTCAATCGAGCCAAGTCCTTGTACGGTGACACTTTGCTGCGAAATCTCTTCAACACTCCATGATTTAGGCTGTTTGATCAACGACCCCATTTTGCGCCCGGTGGTATTTTTTTTATCCGGCCAAAACTGAATGTTCCAGCTCTGCGCTAATGCTGATTCTGGCCCACGCTCTTGACCTTGCAGTGCCATCCACGCCACCATAGTTTGGTGCCACTGGTTCTTCACTGCATCAACACCTTGATTGGCCGAGCAATAACCTTTCATCGTTTGGGACAGTTTCTCAGCTTCATTTTTCAATCGCTGAGCAGACGCAAACTCAACCTGATAAACACCTTGGCTGAGATGATTTGTCATCTCTGGCTTAAGCACATCACTATCGGTCGCCTGGCAACCAGTCATCAATGCCACTATCGCAGCACTAAAAGTAAATTGTTTTAAGTTCATCATTCACCCTATAACGAATTTAAGAATGCGATTAGCGCTTCTCTTTCTTTCTTGTTGAACTTTAGGACATTATTCTTGGCAGCTTCTGCTTCGCCTCCGTGCCACAATACAGCTTCCATCAAGTTTCGAGCACGTCCATCATGTAAGAAGTAGGTATGACCGTTCACTTCTTGCGTATACCCAATACCCCAAAGTGGCTGAGTACGCCATTCTTGACCATTCGCAAGGTATTCTGGACGATTATCAGCTAGCCCCGGTCCCATGTCATGAAGAAGCATGTCTGTGTATGGGTGAATAACTTGCTCTGATAGCGCGGGTAAGTTATCTCGTTTCGCTGTTGTCACACTGGTCTTGTGACAGCTTTCACAGCCTGCTTTTGCGAACAGTTCTTGGCCCGATTTCACCTGAGGATCATTGACATTGCGACGAATTGGAACCGCAAGGTGCTGCGAATAAAACTCTACAAAATCAAGAATATTGTCGCTAACTTCTGGGTTGCCGCCGTTCGGCATATCATCACAAATCGACTGCTTTGAAGTGCAATTTTCATTAGGGAACAGGTTGCTGGTTAAGCCCACATCGCCATTGAACGCCGCCGCATTCTGTTGCATCAGGTCCGGCTGACCAGCTTTCCAGCCAAAACGGCCAATCGCGAAATCTGATTTTCTCACATCCCACACAACATTGACCTTACCTGAAATGCCATCACCGTTTGCGTCGTTCTCATCAGCCCACGCTTTTAGCGTTTCATCAGGGATACTTTCTAATAAGCCCAATCCAATCATTGGAGGTGCAACGCGCGCTGACATTTGTGTATTAGGGTGCATCTCGCCATAACCTAAGTCGGTAATGGTTAAGTTAGGTTTACGTAGATTGACCACCGTCCCATCAGCAAATGTCACTGGTACGTCTTGGTAAGTAATATTAATAGTGCCTTCCGGCTTTTGGTCTTGCAAAGCGAAGTCTTGAAGTTGTCCACCATAGGTAGGCTCTGGAATCACACCATCCTTAATAAATGCTTTTTTTTGCTCCGGCGTCATCGCAGGAATGCTTAATCGAACGAGCATTGATACTGCATGCAGATCGTTTTCTTCAGGCGGGTGTCCACGACCATCTTTAATATGGCAGTTTTGGCATCCATTGGTGTTAAACAATGGACCAAGGCCATCACGTGCATCAGTAGACGCCGGCGCTTGGACCCAAGGATTCCTGAAAAAACTGTTACCAACGCTAAAATCTAAACGTTTCGACATTGGCAGGTTACCTGCTGGCAAAGAAAAAGCATTCGCTCCATCCTTCTTCACAGAGGTATCACCACCTGACTTTACGTCGTAAGCAGCAACTGATGAAGAAACGCTGAGTAACAACAGACTGAGAATGGCTGGTTTCGTGTACAACTTCATTACGATGACTCACTAAGCGGACATATCCGCACAAATTAAATGGGAATAATTCTCAAATAGACAACATGCATAAAACGTCAAAAGGGCTCTAATGAGCCCTTTGTATTCGTGCGAGTATTAATTAAAACTCGTGATCCGCTGTGTCTGGGTTCAGACTGTTGATACCAACGATTTTTGCTGCACGTTCAATTTGTGCTGTTTGAGCAACCAGAGACATGATTGTGTCGTTAACTAACGCATTACCTTGCGTATTGCCAGAAGCAATTAGCTGGTCAAAGAACTGGCCGTTTTTCTCTGCAGAAGTAACTAGCTGACCCACTTGTGAACGTGTCACATCAAATTGCTTTTGAATCTCTTGTGCTGCTTGCTTGTCTTTTTGTGCCACTAGGTCGTGGATGCTTGGACCTGAAAGCAAAGTGCCATCTTCACGCTTGTATAGACCCGTGTATACGTTATAGATGCCTTGCTCGTTGTAGTAATGAGAGTTGTGCGTGTTATCAGAGAAACAGTCATGCTCATCTTCAGTTGAGTTTGCTTCTAGAGCGACTTTCATACGCTCACCCGCAAGCTCACCTAGAGATAGTGAACCCATGCCAAATAGCATTTTACGAAGACCGTTTTCCGCTGAATCGTTTAGTAGCTCTTCACGGTAGTTACCTTTCACGTCAGCAGACCATTGGTTTTCCATCCACTCTAGATCTTGAACAAGAAGTTCAGCTGCTGCTTTCAAGAAGTCACCACGACGGTCACAGTTACCATTAGTACACTCTGCACCAACAACGAAGTCAGTGTAAGCACGCTGACCAGCGCCCGCATTAGTACCGTTTAAATCTTGACCCCATAGTAGGAATTCAATCGCGTGGTAACCTGATGCTACGTTTGCTTCAGAACCACCAACTTCGTTTAGATCAGCAATCAATTCAGGAGTGATCTTTGCTACATCTAACTTTGATGCGCCGATAGTTAGCTCTGTATTCGCAACAATATTTGCGTTAGCGCCTTCATTACCTAGTTCATATTGGTAATCAGCAGAAACGTAATCGATTAAACCTTCATCTAGTGGCCAAGCGTTAAGTTGACCTTCCCAATCATCAACAACTGCGTTACCAAAACGGAACACTTCAGACTGTTGGTACGGTACGCGAGAAGCAAGCCATACTTGCTTTACTTGTTCAAATTTTGCGGCAGTTGGGTTATCAAGAAAAGTGTCGATTGACGCGTCTAGCGCTTTAGCGGTCGTCACAGAGTCAGCAAATACTGCGTGAGCTACATCCGCATAATGCTCAACGACTTGGTCTTTCGTTACGCTTGCTGCAAAAGCAGAACCGCTAGCGATCAAGAGTGAAGCTGCGACAGATTGAGCTAATAGAGTTTTAACATTCATTGAAAAGCGTCCTTGTTGAGCTTAATAATTATTCTGATTTATTAGTGCTAATCATTATCATTTGCACTACTGATGCGAATAATACAAACTTACAATTTTTTTGCAACCCAGAAACGAAAAAAGCCTCACAAAAGTGAGGCTTTTATCAACATAGGCTTTTCAATACGTTAGATATCTAGATTGTGCTTACCATGAGAGACTTTCGCTTGTAGGTAGCCTTCGTTGCCATCTTTAACGTGCGCTGATGTATTGACAACTTCTTCTATCTGAATCCCGTACTCTTTCAGATCATTGACCTTTTTCGGGTTGTTAGTCACTAAACGAATTCGCTCAGCACCGAGTGCTTTCAACATCTGTGCTGCTTCGGTGAAGTCACGAAGATCGTCACCAAAACCAAGGTGATTGTTCGCTTCGTAGGTATTCATACCTTCGCTTTGAAGTTTGTAAGCATCGATTTTGTTGTATAGACCAATTCCGCGCCCTTCTTGTCGTAAGTACAAAATAATGCCGCCGGATTCGCCCATGCGATTAATCGTTTCGTCAAGCTGCTCACCACAGTCACAACGTGATGAGTGGAATACGTCACCAGTAAGGCACTCTGAGTGCATTCGGACAAGTGGCGCTTCTTGGTTTTTATCGGCTTGTTTAAATATTACAGCGACGTGCTCTTTTTCTGTTTTCAATCCATGAAAAGAAAGTAGCTCCGCATCGATGTTACTGTTTACACCTACTTTGAAGTCGACTCTGGCTCTTACTTCCGCCATATTTTTACTCACTTGAATCTCTATGTTTTTATCTAGTGTGGGATTTGTCAAAAGATCTCACTTTGAAACTAACTATGGGGACTCTTGTTCCATAATTCAATGGTTAGTTAACAATTGTTATAATATAACATTTTAGCTTTTGGGCAATAAAAAACCTCACAATAATATTGCGAGGCTAGAGAGTAGGCTCAGTAATTGGAGATTAGTCTTGTTGGTGTTTCCAAACTGAGTGTTCAATCCATAACGTTTCAAGTTCTCTCAACTCTTCTTCGCTTAGAAATGAAAGCGTTGGCTTAGTCTGAGGCAGCGCATAAGCCTGAAACGCACTAATATGTGCGTAAAAATCAGTACGTAATTGAGATATATTTAAGTTCACTGCTCTTCCCTAAGACGATTGATGGCTTAAAACTGCTCATTGGATTAATAATTATTATAAATGATACCAAATTACAGTATTTGCGCAAAAACACCGGCTATTTCTGAGCAAAAAATCACATTTTTGGTGTGGTTATACTCTTTACAATTCATAAAGTTACACGATCTATTTTGATCATTTAGAATAACTCTGCTTCATCAAAAAGATCGTCATCGTTTAAATGAGAACTTGTTTTGGACATATCCTCATAGCACTGTATTTGGTTACGCCCAGACTCTTTAGCGAAATAGAGCGCTTTATCAGCATGATCGAGTATCGTAGGTAAGTATTGAGTACGAGAAATTGCACACAGACCACAGCTAAAGGTCATTTGGTTCACTTGAGGAAAACGATATTGTTCGATTAAGGAACGGAAATTCTCAAGCATATTTAAAACCTGTTTCTTTTCCTGAGGAGGGAACATGATGACAAACTCTTCTCCACCAAACCGGAACAACTGTTCGTTATTGCAGAAATAGTTTTGCATCTGCTGTGCGAACAACAAAAGTACTTCATCACCAATCATATGGCCGAAAGTGTCGTTGATACTTTTAAAGTGATCTAAATCGATAATCGAAATCCACATATGCAAACCATCTACGTCGCCAGGAACCAGATCGAAGCATCGTGTTAGTCGCTCTTCCAATGTCCTTCGATTGAGCAGGCCTGTTAGCTTATCACGCTCGCTTTCATGCAAAACGACCAGATAGTTTCTATAGATTTTGGCAAATCCATCGATGAGTAAGTGGTATTCTTCAAAATCACCCTCTATTTCGACAACCAACTCAGCGGAAGAGTCAGAAGCGATTGGTATCGGATAACAAATCGTATGAGTACTTCTATAAGTCTTGAATAAAGTGTATTCAACGGACTCATGGTTATGGTGGCTTGTGCGCATAGTCGAGTTTTCATACTGCCATTGATAACACTTAGAGTCTTGATTCCAACTGACTTCAGCCAACACCACTTTTGTATTTGCAATGAAATGAGTCAGGCTAGCATTCATTACTGGCATCATTTCGGTCAACGTAGCGAGAACACAGTGACCCAAAGAAATCGAGTTTCTCTGCTCAGTAATCTCAACAACCGAACTCAGTATTCTGTCTTTCATCCGTCAGTCCCGACTTAGTTACTGATGAATTAAAGTATAGGGCCAAGATTACCCATATGCCATTCATGTCATATAATTGAGTTTGCTAGTCACTTTTTATGAGGGAATAACATGTTTCTAGTCCGATTAGTTTACGCTAGTACAATCAATCCAGGGATCACGCCAACAGACATCGAAGGTTTGTTGAACAAGGCCAAAAGCCATAACGCTTCAGTTGACGTAACAGGGCTGCTTCTTTTTAACCAAAACTATTTCTTACAGTGTCTTGAAGGTTCGCGCTCACGCGTGAATGCTATCTATCATCAAATTTTGAACGACCATCGGCATAGTAAAATTATACTGCTCGACTATCGAGAGGTGTCGGAAAGAGAGTTTGGTGAATGGAGCATGGGTTACATACCTGAGATTGCTTTGACAACCCCTGTAAATTTAAAGTATTCATCGAGCAAGAGCTTCGACCCCTACAATATGTCAGGTCCCAGTGCTCACAAGTTGCTTGTTCACCTGAGTAAAGTAGTAAATGTCGTCTAGTAAAAAAGCAGGCTAAGCCTGCTTTTTAATTTCTACTTTCTACTGCCTAACTTTACGTTGCCGTTACCGTCAAACCATAATGCCTCGTTACGACGGCGGCCGATAAGGATAGGACCATCATCGTAAAATAGAAAGTTCTTCCAACACTTCTTAAATGTCGACCATTTGGTCTCTATTACATTGTATTTTTCATAACAAAAATAGACAGTTACGTCATCTTGCCAATCGATAAATTCGAGTATTGCCTCTGGCAAGCTTTCGTCATCCGACTCCCAAGCGGCCATCCAATCAATGGTTTCCTTCCAATTAGACTCGTTCATTGGCCAGTCTGAAGAGCTCAAACGATCCGCATCAGGACTCTGTGCACTAATGTTCTCTTGCCATAGCTGAGATGACCTTGCCTGAGTCATCGGTTTGATAGCTTGTAGCTGTGCCTCTGGAACGGGCATTGATTGGTGCGTGAAAATCCATTTTCTTTGGTATTCATCCAAAGTTAAATACGACATTTAGTAACCTCTTAAAGCACTATGCTTTTAGCCAACCATTAGTGGTGGCCTCTTCAATAATTTGTCTCGCTTTATCCCACAGCGCTTCTGAACCAAACTGGATCTTTTGGTTGACCGTTAACGCTTGTTCTCTTGTAACACCATGCTCCTGCCAGCTTTGGCCCTGATTATGGTAATTGAGTAACATAGGAATAATGCGATCGAGCGCTTTGGCAAACTTGGCATCAGCACTGTTCGCCGATTCAAATTCAGTCCATAGCTCGAACAGGTCTTCGCCCTGCTCTTGCGGCAACATGCCAAACAGACGCTGGGCAGCTTTGAGTTCTTTCTCTTCTTGCTCAGCTGATGCGGCCGTGTCATATACGAAAGTATCACCAGCATCAATTTCAACCACATCGTGCAGAAGTAACATCTTAACGACTCGTGCAATATCCACCGGCTCATTTGCATGCTCTTCCATTAGAATCGCCATAAGCGCCACATGCCAGCTGTGCTCCGCACTGTTCTCTAGGCGTTTGTCTGCGCTTTTTACACGAGTACGTCGCAATACAGACTTAAGACGATCCAGTTCCATCAATAGAGCGAGTTGTTTCTCTAACCTTTCCATCTTAGACGTCCTTCCAATCTGGGTTCACTAATGACGTTAAGTTATGATCTTCCCACTTACCGTCAATCAATAAATACTTTTCAGCAAAGCCTTCTTTAACGAAACCCACACGTTCTAACACCGATTCACTACGCTTATTTCTCGGCATATAACTGGCCATAATGCGGTGCATGTTTTGGATTTTGAACATGTAGCTCGTAGCCATTTTCACTGCGCGAGTCATCACACCACGGCCCTGAGCACTATCGGCTAATGAATAGCCCAAGTTACAAGCATGAAATGGGAAGCGAGATACATTGCTAAATGAGACTGTACCGAGCATTTCGTTAGTCTCTTTATCTAAGATGATTAAGTAGTACCCAAGCCCCATGCGATGTAACTCATTGAGCTTAACCAAGCGCTGAGTCCAACCCGATTCGCTATAAAACGCCTCTTCGCGCTTTGGTTCCCAAGGCTTCAAATGCGCTCTATTTGCTATAAAGTAATTGGAGATTAGCTTGCCATCCGTCGGCTCTGCCGTGCGGATAACTATGTCTTCATCCACTTCATAGGCTTGGGTTGGCGTACTCACTCTTTTCATATTAGTTTTTACGAATTCCATATTCACGAAGTTTATTCGCCACCGAAGTGTGTGAAACGTTTAAGCGCTTAGCCAATTTACGACTTGATGGGAATGACTGATATAAACGTCCAAGTACTTGAGACTCATACTCTTTCATTATTTCGTCCAGAGATCCGTCGAGGCTTAGTACAGGGCCATTGGCACTCGGCGTATCCAACTGTGGTAAGTGGAATAGATCGGCGGTCAACTCATCACTTTCTAGTTCAGTTAATGCGCGTAGAACCATGTTCTCCAATTGACGCATATTTCCTGGCCATTGATAACTCACCAGTTGGTCAACAAGGCTATCTGCAATTCTCGGTTTAGAGATACCAAGCTGAGATACATATTTGGCAATAAACAGCTCTAGTAATGGGGTAATATCATTTGAGCGCTCACGCAAAGGTGGGATCTGCAATGTCAGTACATTTAGGCGATAGAATAAATCTTCACGGAAAGTACCAGATTCTGCAAGGTCGGCCAAATGATGGCGCGTCGACGCGATAACACGCACATCAACATGTATCTCATCTTCTTCACCTACACGGCGGAAACGGCCATCTTGAAGCAAACGCAGCAACTTAATTTGTAGGTGCGGGCTCATTTCACCGATCTCATCTAAGAAAACCGTGCCACCATTAGCTTGCTCAAAAATACCTTTATGGCCTTGCTCATGGTTAAACGAACCAGGTGCATGACCAAATAATTCTGTTTCAGCGACATCATCAGGCATAGATGCGCAGCTTAATACTAAAAATGGATTTCCAGCACGATGAGAGCGACTGTGGCAAGCTCTCGCAAGCATCTCTTTACCCGTCCCTGTCTCACCTTGAATCAACAAAGGTTGGTCAAGCATAGAGAGCTTTTTCGCCTGACTAATTAACGCTTTATGTCGGTTCGAGGCACCAACAAAATGTTCAAAACCTAAGTTGTTGTGCAATGGAAGCGAATCATCAAACAGCGGTTTTTCTTGCGTTGAACGAATGATCATTACCGTACTAGCTAGCACCGACTCTTTGGCCTCGTTGGTGATATAAACCGGCATGATTTCCATCATGTAGTCTAAACCACGAATCACAATCTCTTCTCGCTGACGAGTAATATTACCTTCGGCCCATTTTGCAAAGTTGAAGCTTGGCAATAGCGTGGTAATTTGGTGACCAATCATCTCACTCTCTTCACTGGCAAACAGTGAAAGCGCTGCATGGTTCGCCATATCAACGTGACCTTTTAGATCAATCGCTAAGACTGGTTCAGGGAGATTATTTAGAAGTGATATAAGCTCATTGTTGTGGCGCTCAATCGGCATGAATTGGATTTTTCGAACATCCTTAACACCGGCAATGCGGCGAATCTCAGCCATGAGCTCGCTAAAGGTATCAAAGTCGATATCCGGACAATTGAGGTAAATAATCCCGGTGACATCGATTTCGATACCACGGAGATCAAGGTTCTTGGAAGCAAGAATATCGAGTAGTTCACGAGTCAGACCAAGTCTGTCCTCACAGAAAACTTCTAAGCGCACAGATGAGTTCCTAACTTAGGTGTCACGAAAAGTTGACAGTAGTTTCTCTTAAGCCTAGATCCTCGTCAAGCAAACTGATATTACCTGCTTCACATTCGCACTATTTGATTGTTATTGCGGCGACTTTTTCAACAATTTGCTTTCTAATTGCACCCAGTTTTACTTGGCGGTCTTTATGCCAAGGGATTGGGCGCAATAGAGCCATTGCTTTAATACCAAGCCTAGCAGTTAGAATACCTACACCCAGTCCCTGCCCCGCGCGCGCTGACACTTTGCCAGCAAGGTCCATTGACATCAGATCCATGCTCGCGTCGATAGCAAGTTCACTCGCTCCCGCTGCGGCCATATTGATTAACGTTGCTTTGAACAGTTTGAGGCGTGACCAATAACCGAGCTCGACGCCATAGATTTCGGCCAGACTGTCGATCATTTTAAAGTTACGCCACGCGACAAGCAGCATATCTGCAATGGCCAGTGGACTAATTGCTACAAGTGCCGCTGACTCAGTGGCATGCTGAGATACCACTTTTGTTGCTGCTTTGTCTTGTTCTGACACTACCATTGCATCGTACATGTCCAATACTTCAGCATCACTGTGAGAAGCATTAATGCTGTTTTTCCAGCGATCGTAACTTGGTGACTCAGGTTTGATTCCAGACTCACGCGCAATAGACTCACAGAACGTTTTACCTTTGCCGACACTGTCGGATTGGATTAACGCTTCGCTTTGCTCTTGGACACTAAAGTGGTTGCGAAGCCTGCGCAGTTTAAACAGTTCTTTACCTATTGCACCTATCCCAAGTAATGAGACTGTGGCGATAAAGCCTGCCCAGCCCAGTGCTAACCAATCGGAGGTTTGCACCGCTGTCACGACACTATCAATCGCTTGCCAACCGACTAATCCGGAAAATGCGGTAAGCAAGCCAGTCACCATCCATTTGGAACCAGAACGAGGACGAATCACTTGGCTTAAGCGCGCCTCCTCTGCCGAGTCCTCATCACTGTTTACCTCTGCAGGGACGAACTTATCCTGCTGGTCAAACTGCATTTGCGCAGTAATTTCTACATTTTGATCATCACGCGGCTGTTCAAATGACTCTTCAAACACCTGTTTCTGCTTCAATGTCGTTTGTTTTGACTCGGTCATTTCAGCTTGTCTCCAATCAAAAACTCTAGGGCTTTATCCATGCGGATATGCGGTAGCGGCTCATCTGATGAGGCTTTTCTCGGCCTAAACGCCGTAAATTCGAACCCTTGTTGTTGCCAATACGATTGCTCAGGGAGCTTCTTCGGCACTTCTCCCGGAAATACAGTCAGCGCCTGCTCATCAATAGTCGTACCTTGCAATGCCGGATAAGCCTGCTCACCTTTATTGATGAAACCCGCTTGCGTCGCCTGAATGGACGCCATTGTCATGCAGCTCATTTCAATATTTTCATACGAAGCACTTTGCCATGCAGGATGAACCATTTGTTGCAGCAGAGAGACCAAATTTGGGTGCTGTTCTGGAGTGACATGGTCAGACTTGGTTGCAGCAAAGAGTATTTTGTCTATTCGAGGCGCAAACAGTCGCTTGAGTAGATTACTACGACCATAACGAAAACTATGCATGATTTGCTCTAGCGCGTGGCGCATATCTTGAAACGACTCATACCCTGCATTCAGCGGCTGTAGGCAATCCACCAGCACAATCTGGCGATCAAACGTCGAAAAGTGGTGTTTATAGAAGGCTTTCACCACCTTCTGCTGATACTCATGATAGCGAGCTTTTAGCATGGCTAAATTTGACCCCTTGTTGGCTTTAATGCTGTCATCAACCTGACAAGGGAAAAACTGTAGAACTGGCGCGCCTTCCAATTCGCCCGGCAAGACAAATCGGCCCGGCTGAACCCAGTGCAAGCCTTCACGCTTACATGCATAGAGAAACTCGGTATAGCTTTGTGCTACATCGGCTACCACTTTCTCATTCAGCGGCTGCGAAATATCAAGATTGTCTAACTTTTCTAACCAAGGCTGAGCAAGTTCTTTACGCTTTCCAGTTAACGCCTCAAACTGGCTTTGAGACCATTGTTCAAAGTCCATATTCAATAGCGGTAAATCCAGCAACCACTCACCCGGATAATCGATAATATCGATATGTAATGTGGAGGTACTGCCAAACAACTTCTTGGTCTTTTTCTTCGGTTTATATTTGAGTGCAAGACGTATTTCGCTCACATCTCGCGTTGGCTCTGGCCATTTCGGCGGATTGGAATACACATGCTCCATCGCTTCATCATAAGCAAAGCGAGGCACCATCATATTGGTCTGGGGTTCACGCTTTGCCCCAACTAAGCGCTTATCTCGCGATGCGGCAAAAAGTGGCAAGCTATCATGAGTAGAAGTATGAAGTAACTGATTCACTAACGAGCTGATAAACGCGGTCTTACCCGCTCTAGAAAGTCCAGTAACAGCAATCCGTACATGAGAGTCCATGCTACGGCTGATTAAATCATTCACTTCTTGAGTAATTTGCTTCATTCACGATCTCTTATAATTCAGTTCGATACTAGCTTAACGAATCTAATATTAATCTTATATGAACAAAAAAGCCTCCGACAAATCAGAGGCTTCGTAAGAACTTATTAAGATTAGGCGTTAATCTTCTTCTATCAATTTATAAATCACAAACAGTGCGATTTCTAACAAACCAAACAGCACACACGTAATCGTTACGTATTTTTCATCAAAGATACTGATGCCGTGAAGAATCAAGTCGTAACCGACGAAGGCACCTATAACAACTGCAATAATCAGCTGTAGGATTTGAATAAAACGAGGCATTTGAGCTCCTGACGTATAGTTTTACAATTATTCGAGTATATAGACAAAAGGTGCAGTTTTATCTGCACCTTTGTCAAATGTTTGCTAACTAAATCAGCACTTTCTCACAATCTTACGCTTGAGATTCCATCTCTTGGATTTTCACTTTCCAAGTGTCAGGACCGATCTGGTGCGCATTAGCACCTTCTGAATCAACCGCGACGGTGACTGGCATATCTTCAACTTCAAACTCGTAGATCGCTTCCATGCCTAGATCTTCAAACGCAACAACACGCGCTTTCTTGATTGCTTTAGCAACTAGGTAAGCCGCACCGCCCACCGCCATTAAGTAAACCGCTTTGTGCTTCTTAATTGACTCAACGGTTGCAGGACCGCGTTCCGCTTTTCCAATCATGCCCATAATGCCAGTTTCTTCTAGCATCATGTCGGTAAACTTATCCATACGAGTCGAGGTTGTTGGACCCGCAGGACCTACCGCTTCATCGCCTACTGCATCTACTGGGCCTACGTAGTAGATAAACTTGCCTTTGAAGTCGACACCTTTAGGAAGGCCTTCGCCATTTTGCAGCATGGTTTGAATACGTTTATGCGCAGCATCACGACCCGTTAGGATCTTACCTGATAGCAGTACCGTTTCACCGGTTTTCCACTGTTCAACATCAGCTTGAGTCACTTCATCAAGGTTAACGCGACGTGTATTCGCACCCGCTTCCCATGTGATATCTGGCCACTCTTCTAGTTTAGGTGGCGTTAAGTCCGCCGGACCTGTGCCATCAAGAGTGAAGTGTACGTGACGCGTTGCCGCACAGTTAGGGATCAAGCAAACTGGTTTAGAAGCCGCATGCGTTGGCGCCGTTTTGATCTTAACGTCGACAACTGTCGTTAGACCACCTAGGCCTTGCGCACCGATACCCAGCTTGTTCACGCGATTGAAGATATCTAAACGAAGCTCTTCTTCAGCATTTTCAGGACCACGATCGATTAGCTCTTGGATATCAATGTGTTCCATTAGCGATTCTTTCGCCAATACCGCCGCTTTTTCAGCAGTACCACCGATACCTATACCCAGCATGCCTGGTGGACACCAACCAGCACCCATCGTCGGCAAGGTTTTTTCTACCCACTCAGCAACATCATCAGATGGGTTTAGCATCACCATCTTAGTTTTGTTTTCACTACCGCCGCCTTTCGCCGCGATTTGAATTTCGACCTTGTCGCCCGGCACCATATTAATGTGCACAACCGCTGGCGTGTTGTCTTTAGTGTTAATACGCTTACCAGCAGGATCCATTAGAACTGAAGCGCGCAGAGGGTTGTCTGGGTTGGTGTACGCTTGACGAACACCTTCATCAACCATTTGCTGCACAGTTAAATCCGTTGAGTCCCACTTAACGCCCATACCGACGTTAACAAAACAGGTCACAATACCCGTATCTTGACAGATTGGACGGTGCCCTTCTGCTGACATACGAGAGTTAATTAGGATTTGAGCAATCGCATCTTTCGCTGCTTGGCTCTCTTCACGGTGATAGGCTTTTTCTAGGGCTTGAACAAAGTCTAATGGGTGGTAATACGAAATGTATTGAAGCGCATCAGCAACACTGCTGATCACATCCTGCTGGCGAATTACGGTCATTGCATGCCTCGTTATATTTATGCTTCCTTTTGCTGCCGTACACAAACGTTTGCTTATCGATTGTAATAATTGCAAAACACTGATGTAGCGGCCTTTGATACCAATATGATACTCTTGCTTTCCTCAACACGCCACGTAATCAACGATCTCTTTGTCACAAATTAAACAAATGAATAACATCAAGCCAAATTGCTTAGAAATCAAACCGATCAGCTACCAGTTGGACCTTGCAGTTCAACACTTCGCTAACATTGAATCCCTTCCTTGGGCGATGTTGCTGCGCTCCCCTTCTCAGAGTCATATCGATAGTCGATTTGATATCTTAGTTGCTAAGCCGATCGCGACGATTACAACCGATGGCGAGCAAAGCCTGATTACGATTCAAGACCAAACGACCACCTCAAAAGAAAACCCGTTCGATGTTATTAAGCAGGTTCAAAGTGAGTGTTTGCCTCATCTTGATTACGACGGAGAGCTACCGTTTATTGGCGGCGCCTTGGGGTGTTTTTCTTATGACTTGGGCCGACGAGTTGAGCGAATGCCACAGCTGGCAGACCGAGACTTATCTACACCAGATATGATGGTGGGTATCTACAGCTGGGCGCTGGTTGTCGATCATCAAGAACAATCCGCCTTCATCGTTGGGGAAAACATAGAGAAACACTGGGAATGGCTAACCAGTCAAAAATCAGAGCAAGTCAGCGAGTTCAAACTCAACAGTGACTGGCAGTCAAACATGACTAAACAAAGTTACAGTGACAAGTTTGCTCAGGTTCAAGAATACTTACGTAGCGGTGACTGTTATCAAATCAACCTCGCGCAACGCTTTCAAGCGCAATATCAAGGCAGCGAGTGGCAAGCGTATCAGAAGCTTGAACAGGTCAACCAAGGTCCTTTTTCTGCCTTTATCCGCACTGATAAAGGAGCGGTACTCAGTGTATCTCCTGAGCGCTTCCTACAAGTCAAAGATAAGCAAATTGAGACTAAACCAATTAAGGGAACGCGTCCTCGTAGCGAAGACAAAGCAACTGACCAGCAAGCTGCTCACGATTTAGCAAATGCGGAGAAAGATCAGGCTGAAAACCTGATGATCGTCGATTTACTGCGCAACGATGTCGGACGAGTGGCCAAACCCGGAAGCGTACATGTACCAAAACTGTTTGATATTGAAAGCTTCCCTGCTGTTCATCACCTAGTGAGTACCATTAGAGCAGAGCTAGATGAGGGCTACTCAGCCGCCGATTTACTTCGCGCTTCTTTTCCAGGTGGCTCGATTACCGGTGCACCTAAGATTAGAGCTATGGAGATCATTGAAGAGTTAGAGCCTCATCGCCGCAACGCATACTGTGGCAGCATTGGCTACATCAGTCGCCACGGCAGAATGGATACGAGCATCACTATTCGTACACTAGTAGCAGAACACGGGAATATGTATGTTTGGGCAGGCGGAGGCTTGGTCGCAGACAGTCAGTGCGATGCCGAGTATCAAGAGACTCTCGATAAGCTCAGTCGCATTTTACCCGTACTACGCAACTAGATGATTTGACGATGGGCTTGATAACCGAATATCAGGCCCATTTTTCTAGCATTAACTGCAAGTCTTTTGCTGAATATGGTTTGGTGAGAATGTCATCCATACCACACTCAATACACTTCTCTCTCTCTTCTAGAGTCGTACCTGCCGTCAAAGCAATGATCGGCAGTTGGTATTTTTGCTCCCTAAGATAGGTCGTGGCTTCAAATCCATCCATTTCTGGCATCCTGCAATCCATAAACACCAAATCGTAGTGGTTACCGCCAAGGGCTGTTATCGCCTCGATACCATTATTTGCTATATCGGGAGTTATAGAGAGCTTCTTAAGCATCTGGTTAATGATCACTTGATTCATGCGAATATCATCAACGACCAATACAGAAAGCTCCTCTAAAGGTTTGTCTCTTAAGCTGGTGTTACTATTGGCCTCATTGACTGGTAATTTGTCGGCGACTTTAAGCGGAATCGTCACTTCAAAACAACTGCCCTTTCCGACTTCACTCTCAAGGGCTATCGTGCCAGACATTAACTCGACAAGGTTCTTGCAAATCGCCAACCCCAGGCCCGTTCCTTCAAAATGACGCTTTGCAGTTCTGTCTGCTTGAACAAATGGGCTATAGAGTTCTTTTTTTGCCTCGTCTGCGATACCGACACCAGTATCCGTTACTGACATGATTAAACGGCCCGCTGTCCAACTGGTGCAGACAGCAACGCTTCCTTCTGAGGTGAATTTAACCGCGTTACCCACGAGGTTTACTAATATTTGCCCTATTCTCTCAAAGTCACCAATAAAGCTGATTGGCAACTCTCCAATCTCTGAAATGGTGAATTCAATCCCTTTTTCTCTCGCTTTAGGCTCAAAGATTCCGTGGATCATATCGCGCAGTTCAGACCATTGGAACGTGGAAGGAATGAGTTCCATCATACCCGCGTTCATCTTACTGAAATCGAGGATATCGTTGATAATATGACGAAGGAGATCCCCTGAGTGAGTCAAGTTAATGAGTAAGGTTCGCTGCTCTTCGTCTAACTCTGTGCTACCCAATAGCTCGGCGCTACCTAGCAAACCGTTTAACGGAGTGCGCAACTCATGGTTAATCATAGCGACAAATTCTTTGGTTGAGCGTTCTGACTCTTCCGCTCTACTTCGGGCTTCTTGGTGACGCGACAAGATAATTTGTCGACTTATCGCACTGCATAATAACTCCCCTACCAACAGCATTTGACTGACAACGAAGTCTCTACTGATCCCTTCTTCGTTCACAAGCACAGACAATATCCCTACCGACTTATGATCAACTTCTATCGGTAAACTGAGGATGTTCTCATTCCAAATCGCATAGGGCTTTATATTGGCGATGTCAGTACCTAAGCTTGCACCAAACTCGCTACTCATCAAACTCGTTAGCAAGCTCTCTTTTATAAATAAGTGAACCTTTTCCAGTGCCGAAGAAGATTCCAAACACTTAAGTAAACTTGAAATCAAGCCATCATCGAGCGTACGGCTAAGAAAAGCACGGCCAAAATGAATCAAAGCCTCATTAATCTGCTGCTCAAATTCAAGTTTATTTAAATCTTGTAAATTTTGACGCTTAAGCTGAGTGAGTACCAATTGCAGTTGCTGATTGGTTTCGTACAGCTCCAAACTTTTCTTTTCGAGTAAAGTTTCTGCTTCTTTTCTGGCAGCTATCTCACGCGCTAATTTACGTTCCAACGGGGAATCATTTGCCATTAAAACTACTCGATCAGATTAACCGTAAAGCGAACGCGGCTACCGTCATCTTCGACGTTATTCATCGACATTGCTAACTCTTCATTAAAGAACTCGGCACACCCTTCCATCAGGCCTAAGCAGACATGGGACATGCAGCGCGCGCTGACATAGTCAAACACTAATTCCGTTTCTGATTCAGAGATAAAATAGAACGAAGGCGGATTTGCTTCTGGGTAGAGTTTTTTAACCTCAATATGGATGTAATCTTCAACCAATTTAATAAATTGGAACGACGTCTTACACGCTTGTAGGCTACTATTATTAGGTAAGGTGTTATAAAGGTTATGAAAAACGGATTGTCCAAAAACACGCTGTAGCTCTTCAGGAGGTATCCCCGTTTTCTTACTTAGCTGAACAATCAGTTTAACTAAGTTGCGGTGATCATAACTCCCGACCGCTGTATAGATTCCAGCATCACCGGAATCAGCAAGTAAGCTGTCGAGTGCCTCTAGACCAAACTTTTGCTCTACGAGATCCATAAATTCAGTAAAGATAATCCCTTTCATAGTGGCGCTATCCTTGCTTTAACTAACGTAGTAGAAAGCATGAGCCATATTTAAGGCTTTTACAAATAAAAACAGGAGCTAACGTGTTGTCAGAGTTAAACAAAAATCATCTCATTCAACGATTTCAATTACATCAGACGGTCGACTACCATCAAGAAGCTCTAAAGCGTGTCTCGCACTTAAACCAAAGCCACCTCCGTAAAGCATCGGTGCTTATTGGTTTTGTCGAAAGACCACATGGCCTCAATATCATTTTCACCAAACGCGCTCTGCACCTTAAGCATCATCCGGGTCAGGTAAGCTTTCCTGGCGGTAAATTTGAGCCAAGTGATGAGGATCTTTCGCACACGGCTCTGCGTGAAACATTTGAAGAAGTCGGCATCAACCAAGATCAGATCTCGATATTCGGTCAAATGCCGGAACTCATCACAGTCAGCAAGTTTACCGTGACACCATTTTTGGCATTTGTTTCACCAGATTACAAAACCGTTATCGATAGAAATGAAGTCGATGAAATATTTGAGGTGCCCGCAAACATCGTTCTAGATAAGCAAAAATTACATAGTCAGAAATTTCAGGTTAATAATTTTTCACATCGTGTGTTCGGATTGTCATATAAACAACATTTTATATGGGGAATGACCGCGCAAATTATCCAAGCAATGCAGAATCATATTATGCATCAATGTTAATAAAATTACATGTTGAACAAACTTTGTTCACATTAGTTAAATTATTTATCAATAAGGCAAACGTTTACTTAAAACACCCTTAAAACTTTTCATACCCAAGATTAGAAAAACTAATACCTAGCATTAGCATAAATCACTAGTAGCACATCATTTTCGTGACCAAAAACGCCTTTTTGACATATCATGTTATAACTCGCATCAATTCATGATTTAGATCTAGTTTTGATGTAAGAAATTTATGCAAAATTGCACCTGACTTATTTCCTGTTCCCAAAAATGAGTATCACAAAATGAATACTACAACTTCTGCGGCTTCGTCCGCACAATCTCCTAGTAAGTTTACTTACAAGGACTTCACCTGGTGTCTGTCACTTTTCGGTACTGCGGTAGGTGCTGGTGTACTTTTCCTTCCAATTAAAGCGGGTGCTGGCGGTTTCTGGCCATTAGTAATCCTTGCTCTAATCGCGGCACCAATGACTTGGTTCGCACATAAATCTCTTGCACGTTTCGTACTTTCTGCGAAAAACCCTGAAGCTGATATCACTGACACTGTTGAAGAACATTTTGGTAAGACTGGCGCAAACCTTATTACTTTTGCTTACTTCTTCGCTATCTACCCAATCGTACTGATCTACGGTGTTGGTATTACAAACACAGTTGACTCTTTCCTAGTTAACCAAATGGGTATGGAATCTATCCCACGCTGGCTACTATCTGGCGCGTTAATCGCTGCAATGACTGCTGGTGTTGTATTTGGTAAAGAGCTAATGCTAAAAGCAACGTCTGCACTGGTTTACCCACTAGTTGCAATCCTGCTAGCACTTTCTTTCTACCTTATCCCTGACTGGAACAGCTCAATGATGTCAGTGGCACCTGATTGGTCAGCAATGCCATCTGTTGTTTGGCTAGCGATCCCAATCATCGTGTTTTCTTTCAACCACAGCCCAGTAATCTCTCAGTTCTCTAAAGAGCAACGCCGCGTATACGGTGATGACGCAGTTAAGAAAACTGACGCGATCACTGGTGGTGCAGCGATGATGCTAATGGGCTTCGTAATGTTCTTCGTATTCTCTGTAGTACTTTCTCTATCTCCAGAGCAGCTAGCAATGGCGCAAGAGCAAAACATCTCTGTTCTTTCTTACCTAGCGAACGTTCACGAATCTCCACTAATCTCTTACATGGGTCCACTAGTTGCTTTCGCGGCAATCACTTCAAGCTACTTCGGTCACTTCCTAGGTGCTCATGAAGGTCTAGTAGGTCTAATCAAGTCTCGCTCTGAAACTCCAGTAAGCAAGATTGAAAAAGCGTCACTAATCTTCATCGTTGTAACAACTTGGATTGTCGCTATCGTTAACCCAAGCATCCTTGGCATGATTGAAACAATGGGTGCTCCAATGATTGCAGCTATCCTGTTCCTAATGCCTGTATTCGCGATGCAGAAAGTACCAGCAATGGCTAAGTACAAAACTTCAGCACCTGTACAAGTTTTCACAGCTCTTTGTGGTATTGCGGCAATTACTTCTGTAATCTACGGCGCTCTTTAATCTAGACACTTTTATAAAGTCTGATTAATCCAAGAATATAACGATAATAATAAGCCTCCCTTCTCCCCTTGGGAGGCTTTCTTTTGAGGTAATCGATATGATTAGTGTTTTTGACATCTATAAAATCGGTGTTGGTCCTTCTAGTTCTCACACTGTAGGCCCAATGAAAGCGGGTAAAGAATTTATTGATGATTTACGTTCAATGGGAAAATTGCGCGACATCACTAAAATCACCGTTGACGTATATGGATCACTATCACTGACAGGGAAAGGTCACCACACAGATATCGCAATCATCATGGGTCTTGCTGGCAATACTCCTGAGAAAGTGGATATCGATTCTATTCCGGGCTTCATCGCTCGCGTAGAAGAAACTGAGCGCCTTCCTGTTGGCATGCACTGTCACACAGTATCGTTCCCGAAAGATGGTGGTATGAACTTCCATACTACTAACCTTGAGCTACACGAAAACGGTATGCAAATCCACGCTTGGATCGGCGACGAAAAAGAGTACTCAAAAACCTATTACTCAATCGGCGGTGGTTTCATCGTTGATGAAGAGCACTTCGGCAAAGAAGAAGAAAACCCAATTAAATCTCCTTACGAATTCACAACAGCAGAAGAGCTAGTGAACCAATGTAAAGAGAACGGTCTTTCTATCAGCACGCTAGTGATGAAAAACCAAGCAGCGCTGCATTCTGACGAAGAGTCTCGCACTTACTTTGCAAACATCTGGAAGACAATGCGTGAGTGTATGGACCGTGGTATGAATACTGAAGGTATTCTTCCTGGGCCATTGCGTGTACCACGTCGTGCTGCAGCACTTCGCCAGCAGCTACTTACTTCAGAGAAAACAACCAACGACCCGATGTCTGTTGTTGACTGGGTAAACATGTTTGCTTTCGCAGTAAACGAAGAAAACGCAGCGGGTGGCCGTGTAGTTACTGCACCAACGAACGGCGCGTGTGGCATCATCCCTGCTGTACTGGCTTACTACGATAAGTTCATCCAAACAGTAACAGAGAAAGATTACATCCGTTATTTTGCAGCTTCTGGCGCAATTGGTGGTCTATACAAGCGTAACGCATCTATCTCTGGTGCTGAGGTTGGCTGTCAGGGTGAAGTTGGCGTGGCATGTTCTATGGCGGCAGCGGGCCTTGCTGAGCTTATGGGTGGTAGCCCAGAGCAAGTATGTATGGCGGCTGAAATCGCAATGGAGCACAACCTAGGTCTTACTTGTGACCCAGTTGCTGGTCAGGTACAGGTTCCATGTATCGAGCGTAATGGTATTGCTGCTGTAAAAGCGATTAACTCTACTCGTATGGCTCTACGTCGTTCTTCTGCTCCTACTGTTTCTCTAGATAAGGTTATTGAAACCATGCTAGAAACAGGCAAAGACATGAACGCGAAATACCGTGAGACTTCTCAAGGTGGCCTGGCAGTTAAAGTTATCTGCTAACTCCTCCTCTGAAATAAAAAAGCCCGAGCACCTGCTCGGGCTTTTTTATTTTCTAGCTTATAGCAACGGGTATATCGCTACTCACCTGCAGATTGGTCTATAAAAAAATCTAAATTTAATGATATATCTATAAGATTGGGATATGCCGGTAAAAGGTCACATACCCGATATACCAATGTTGCTACCTTATCGAAAAAATTAATCTTGGAGCGCTCAACACATGATTAGGTTTGAACTTGGAGACCAAATCTGCGTTTGCTTGTCCGAAAACGAACTTTCACTCAAACTCAACGAGTCTATTCAGTCCTCTGTTTCTATAAGCCAAATTGAATATTTTATCTTGAGTACTATCGCAGCTTTTGGCAGCGTAAACTCACCGATCAGCCAAAGACGAATCGAAAAGAAGTTATCTGCTCAACACCAGATAATATTGCCAGAAAACGGGTTTAAAAATGCAGTCGCATCAATCCGGAAAAAGTTCAGACAACTGGTAAAAAGCTACGTTAAGGTATCTAAATCACTGATTGAGAATGTCCACCGTAAAGGCTATTTCGTGCCTTACGACAGTCAACACGCACAAAAAGATGGCCTACTTCAGCAACAACGAATCTTTGTGCAAGTCCCACATAGTGTAAGATCCGCAATAGGGATATGTCTGCGCAGTCGTAAACCTTATCTGAATATGGCCTTGTTCCTCACTATCACGACAGTACTCTATATTTTGATCTGTCTATACGCCATTAGTACGATCGTGCGTCAAAACTACTTTGAAGGTGCAATGGCCTTTTCTAAGGAGCTTGCTCAGCACGGCTGTTTTGAGCAAGAAAAGCTACTAAGAGAGCTGTTTGATAACGTTCAACTGGTTGAGTCTGCGTTATTCACCGACCGATATAATGTGCGCTGCTTAGTGACCCCCGAAACAGTTGATCCGGTTAACGTTCGTGATCAAAGTGATTGGCAGGGTAACTTAAGCTACACCTATCACTCGTTTTCCAATGCAGACAGTGACGTATTGGTGAGAGTAAAGAACATCAACGTCGAGAATAGTATTGAAAGTCATATGTCTAGCCTCTTTCTATCAGGGATGAAGGTATGTACCAATACTGGCGCACCCTTGGAGATCGGCGACACTGAAGGTCAGTCACTGATGCATAACTTCCACCAAAGTGACTATAAAGAGGTCTATTATGTCTCTAACCCAATCAGTAGTGTCATTACCTTCAGCCTTCTTTTCGTGATGATTGCACGGCGTAAAACACTGCATGCAGTCATCACTTACTTATGGGCAATACGGCATTTCAATTTGAAGCTAGAGCCGATACACAATACGAGCAACAACCAGAACATACACTATGAAGCGCTGTCTCGTTTCAAGGTTAAAAATACCCAGCAGTTTATCGAAAGCCTGATTAGCAATGGTTTACTCATTAACCACACACTATTGGTGATTAAGCTCATCTATGGGAACAGCCGTAGCTTGTTAGCTCCGTTAAGTGTTAACGTGTGCCCTTCCCTGCTAGAGGGGGATAATTTCAAACGTCTTTATCGTCAATTGGAACAGTTAGACTGCTCATTACTGACGATTGAGATCACCGAAAACGCATCGATGTACTACACCCAAGAAATATTCCGAAACACCAAGAGACTTAAAGCGTTAGGTTGCAAGATTAGCATCGATGATTTTGGTACGGGCAATAACAATGTTGAGCTCATTGGCCACATCGCACCGAACTACCTCAAGATAGATCGACTCTTTGTCATGGACCTAAAGCAAGATGATAAAAAAGTAGAAACCTTACGCCAGTTAATCGCAATGGGGCATACTTATCACTGCACGGTCATCGTCGAAGGTGTTGAAACTGGGGATTGTGCCCACCTGCTTACCACTCTTGGCGCACATATCCATCAAGGGTTTTATTACCCTCTTTGTCACTAGCTTCTTCCAATAGAAACGTAGCGCCCTAAACGAAAACAGCCTTCAATAATGAAGGCTGTTTAATTATAAAGTTAGGTGACGTTTAGATGACTTGTGAAGCCAATAAGAAACCACCAAACAGTAGTGCAAATACCATCATCACGTTGCCACCTTCAGCCGTGTAACGTTCAGGCAAAGCATTCGCCAAACGCAATTTGTACACCATCGCTAGCGGCACGAATACCGCAAGGAACACTAAGATAATACCCGCGTAAGCAAGTACTGATAGGAACTGATCGGCAGCCAAAATTGCACCGACGAGTGGAAGTACAAACGTCAATATGTAGGTCACGACACGGTTTTGATTGAATGTGTCACTATTTTGGTGGAACAGTGACATCGCTACACCAAAGAAAGAAGTCAGTAAAGCCAGACCAGTGAACACGGATAAGAACCCGCCAACCCAAGGGGCATCATGCTCAAATCCTGCCATTAGTTCAGACACACTAGCAAACTCTTTCAGTTGACCTGCCGGCAAGTTACCAACGACCGCGAACAACCAACAAAGGTAACAAACTAATGGAATGATTGAGCCTACAATAACCATGTTTCTTAATTGCGTATCACTGGCTTCTGAGTTGTATGAAACCAAACTTGGAATCACTACCATAAAGCCAAAACTGGTGAATAGAACAGCACTGGTTTTGATCAAACCAATATAGTCACTGTTACTCACCTGGCTCAAATTATCAGTTGAGAACTCAGGAAGAAGAACCGCTAAGGTCATCAGTAAACTTGCTAACATCACAAAGAACAGCAAGCGGTTGAGTTTATCAATCACGCCAGTGCCACAAGCCACAATCACACCCGTCGTCAATGTGAAGATGATCTGACTGTGCATAAAGGTTAACTCAAGACCAAGCGCACTCGCTGCTTGCACTAACAGATCCGCTGCACCCAAGATGTAGGCCATTAGCAAGCAAATCAACAATGCGTAGAGCAAACCATTGGTCAGTAACTGCCCCCCTTTCCCTAGCGTTTTGCGTGCAATGGAGTTAAGGCCTAAACCGCCGCCAGATTTTATTGTTGCTTCGAGTAATAGCAATGCGGAATAAGTCGTTCCAAACCAAATCAGCATCATCAGTACTGTGCCGTACAGTAAGCCAAATTGAGCTAATACCATTGGAATTGCAAGCATACCGGCACCTAAAGCGGTACCTGAGATAATAAGGGCGCTACCCAGTAATTTTGTGTTCATTTTCTTAAAAACCGTAATATTGAAATAATTTAGACGCGCGAAAGCACGGACGTGATTGATTTAGATAGAATCAATACGAAAAATAAAATCGAGAAAATGAACGAGGCTGAAGAGACGCCGAGCTTGGAAAGAAGGAGGAGAAAAGAGAAGTTGAGTTTGTACGTAGCTGATCAATGATCGCATGTGGCGACCCTTCAGTTGGCTCCAAGATTGGAGAAGTAATTTTGAAAAGCATTAAGATGTCCTAATAGCGCAGACAATCCTTTGAGTGTTCGCCACAAATCCTGCGTGACGTTATCTCGAATGAGATAACACCATCTTATCGGCTCAAACTCTGATTGCAATGGCCTATTTTTTAAGTGGTCAAATAAGCACCAGTGAATGATATTTGGCCGTAAAAAAACCGCCATTAAGGAGGGGGAAATGGCGGTGAAAATAAACGTCTTTGTTCAATGAAAGCGTACAGTCCAAGTCCTTTCGATACTGCACATATTTATACTAATCCGTTTTCCATCTGGCGTGAATGAGGGTTTTCTTATTTGCTTGTCAGTATTTATGAAGCGCAACCGGTAATATTAAGAGATAACCCTAAGTATTGATTAGCACTTCTCTACTCTTCACTCACTACCCGCCCTTTTATCTCGTTACCTGCTTCACGAATAAGGTCAATTGGCGAGAGAATGACGCCTTTCATGGCGCCTTGCGTCGCTTGCTTGGCGATTTCTTGGCTCTTATCAATAATCTGATCGGTTTTTAGCGCTAATTCATCAGCTTTGGCCAATATAGGCGGAATATCACTACGTAGCGCTTCAGACTCTTTAACGATCTGAGGGATGGTTTCTTGGCGATAGCCTTTGCTTTCAACAAGCACCTTTGGCAACACGTCGGTTCGATATTGCTTGGTTTCAGCAAGCACAGGAGGGATAACTTGTTGTCGGTATAAGCTAACTTCTTCAACAATAGCTGGAATTTTTTGATCAATTGATGCTGCGGTCTTATTGGTATCATTTACCGCAGCCGTTATACCGTCGACACTGTTTATGACACTAGGCAGCAACGTCTCTAACGTGTCAGCGACTTGCAACCATTCGTCGATTTGTAGGTTTTTTGATAACGTCCCGACGTCTTGCAACACTTGAGGATAGGTGTCAATCACGTCACCAACCTTCGAAGTCATCGAATGAATGGCATAACCCAAATAAAAAATAGAGATAGCGAGTAACAATTGAATCGCAGAACCGATCTTAGCTGCCATATTCGTTCCTTCGAAAAGTTGCGGCTTAATGAGCCAATGATAGCGTAATTTAGGTACAAAAAAAGCGAAGATTCCTTAGCTTTTCCTAATAGGGGCAATAAGTTACTCTTCGCCTTTATCAATATAACCTGTTGTGTGAGTTTCCTAAATTTCCATCTTGCTCAATAGCGAACAGTCTGATTTAGGTGTCTCCTAACTCAATTAGCTCGAATAACGCCTTTACGCCGAAAAACCGTCACTGCGCCAAAGTTTTGGTTACATAGATCTTACATCACATTTACAATAACCACTCACTGTGTGTGGTCACATAATAAATTTCTGACTATTCCCCATAAGGGTTATATAGGCGAAGATTATGATGTCTATTCCAATAATTAAAAATTCTATCTAATAATGCGCTCAACAATTACAACAAAGCTCTTAGTTACGCTAGTGGCCGTTTTTGGCATAGTGTTACTCGCGTCAACAAGCTATCAATACTTGCAGCAAAGGGATCTTATCAACTCTGTTCTAAGTGAACAGCTACACGATAAGGCAAGCAACTATTTCGACAGCCTCAATATGATGATGTTGACTGGCACGATGGCGCAAAAAGAGACCCTCCGTCAGAAAGCATTGACCCAAGAAGGCATTGAGGACGTTCGTGTCTTGCGTGCCGACGCAGTAAGCAAACTGTATGGAACCGGTAATGATAACCAAACACCCGTTGACGATATCGATAAACGAGCACTGTCTGGCGAAACCGTCATCGAACCCTTTACTGCAGATTGGGGGAAAGGTTTAGTTATCGCTCTACCAATGAAGTCGAGCGAAAATTACCGCGGAACCAATTGCGTCGCATGTCATATGGCGCCAGAGGGCGAGGTACTTGGCGCGATTCGATTGGAGTACAACCTTAGCCATGTCAATTCGCTGATCAACACCCAAACGATGACAGCGATTGGTATTATGGCCGTCATCTCTTTTGCGGGATTCCTATTAACGATGGGGCTGATTCGTAAAATCATAGTACGACCACTTCAGCAAACGTCACACTTTATGACCCAAGTCAGCGACAACAAAAACTTATCAACTCGACTACCAGAGAAAAGTAAAGATGAAATCGGCACCTTAGCGAACTCTATCAACTCGTTTATGGGGACGGTCTCAGAGAGTTTAGAAAAGGTACAAGACACTTCACACAAGCTGAATGCTTCTGCCAACCAACTGACGAGCGTCGCACAAGTCACAGAGCAAGCAGCTAGCGATCAACAAAACGAAACGGCTGAAGTTCAGAATAATGTGGAAGGGATACAAGACCAACAGGTCAATGTAGAACAAGCCACCTTAACGGCATCAGCTCTCATCAATCATACCGCCGACGTAGCATGTAAAAGTGCTAACCAAGCCCACGATGCAAGCAGCGAGATAAAGAACCTAGTTACCAGCATAGAAGAAGTGAAACACAAGATAATGACCCTTAATGAACAAACTGGAGAGGTTTCTTCTATATTGAGCGTTATTCGTGGCATCGCCGATCAAACCAATCTTCTGGCCTTGAATGCCGCCATCGAAGCCGCTCGCGCAGGTGAGCAAGGCCGAGGCTTTGCTGTGGTTGCTGATGAAGTCCGACACCTCGCATCGCGCACCGCTGAAGCAACAGGCAGTATTGAATCGATCATCCACCAATTCCAACAAGGCAGTGAAGAGTCTCTGGCATCTGCCGATCGCGTTTGCGAACAAGCCCATCAAAGCTCAACGGATATTGACGCGTTATCCATTGAAATGAATGGCGTAGTCACAGAGATGAAGCAAGTGCTCGATCATGCACAAAACATTCAACAGCAGACGCAATCAACGACGCACGCGACCAAAGATGTTCAGCAAAAAGTTGAAACCATTACTTCTCACGCGAACAACACATCGCAATCTGCGGCTGAGACCCGAGGGATCAGTAATGACTTAGAAGAACTGTCCAATCACCTAGAGTCACTCATCAATCAGTTCACCCTGTCAAACTCAAATAACAAGCCTTAACACCGACAAGTGTAGGATCTCACGATCAATAAAAAGCGCTCGGTAATGAGCGCTTTTTATTTGTCATCCAACTTGATTTAGCGGGCAACTTAACGTTTTCAAAAGTGTTTAGTGTGTAATAGATACTGCAGATAAGTCTTCATGCTTGTGGTACATCGCATGTTTGTCGATAAGCTTCGCACTCATGGTATCCATACCTGCAACCTCAACATGCGCACCCTTTTTTCGAAATTTGAACACAACCTTATCAAGCGCTTCAACCGAGGTATTATCTAAAAAGGACGCGTCAGAAATATCGATCGTTACTAAGGAAGTCGCTTTGTCATAATCGAACAAATCTACAAACGCGTCAGAAGAAGCAAAAAAGACATGGCCTTTTACTCGGTGGACCGTACTCTGCTTGTTCATCACCACTTCATCGGAAATAAAAACCATGGATTGACTAGCATGGGCGTAAAACAAGGCGGAAAGAACCACGCCAACCAAAACACCTATCGCTAAATTGTGAGTAAACACAACCACCACAACGGTCGCTAACATAGTTATATTGGTGGGTAATGTATGGTCTTTAAGCTCTGCAATTGAACGCCATGAGAACGTACCAATTGATACCATGATCATCACAGAGACCAAGGCGGCCATGGGTATTAACTTCAACCACTCAGACGCAAATACCACCATCAACAATAAAACGACACCAGCAACCATGCTTGATAGTCTGGTTAAACCGCCAGATTTGATGTTGATAATCGATTGACCAATCATTGCACAACCAGCCATACCACCAAACAGTGACGCGACGATATTAGCGACACCCTGCCCTTTACATTCGTTGTTCTTGTTGCTTTCTGTATCAGTAAGATCATCAACTATCGTCGCAGTCATCAATGATTCCAAGATGCCGACAACTGACAGAGCAATAGAATAAGGAAGAATAATTTCGAAGGTATTAAGCGTGAACGGAATATTGGGGATTAAAAAGACAGGAAGTGAATCTGGGAGTTTGCCCATATCTCCTATTGCTCTGACATCTAAACCCAATAACAGACTAATGATGGTAAGTACGATGATAGCCACCAGAGGCGAAGGTATCGCACTGCCAAATTGGGGTAAGTAAGGCAGCAAATAAATGATCGCCAAGCCTAACCCAACCAAAAGATACACACTCGAAGGGACGTTGATCAACTCCGGTAGTTGAGCCATAAAAATGAGTATAGCGAGTGCGTTGACAAACCCGGTAATCACCGACTTCGAAACAAAATTCATCAAATTGCCTAGCTTTAAATAGCCCGCTGCAATTTGAATCACTCCAGCCAGAAACGAAGCGGCGAGTAAGTATTCTAGCCCATGCTCTTTCACTAAGGTGACCATTAACAGAGCCATTGCCCCGGTAGCACCTGAAATCATACCCGGACGACTGCCAACCAAAGCAGTCACGACACAAATACAAAAAGACGCGTAAAGCCCAACCTTGGGATCGACGCCTGCGATAATGGAAAATGCGATGGCTTCCGGGATCAATGCAAGTGCAACCACAATCCCAGATAATAAATCTCCTTTAACATTTGATAACCAGTGTTTTTTTAAATAATTAAGCATGTAATTCTCTTTTACTTATACAGCCAGTCCTGCCTTGTTCAGACATAATTTGATCGACTGTTTTTCATGAATGAGCGAGCGCTCGAAAAGTGCGGGTGTAGAGAGAATGCAGGGGCTAAGGCGGCGTAATTAACACGTGAATATTAAACTCCTCTAGTTGTTCATTGACTTGGTATTTAAGATAATGAGTAAGCTCCAAGGTAATTGAAGCCGCGCCAATATAGAGCGACTCGTGACTCAATCACACTCCCATTTTTGAGAACAAAGATTCCGATACCGCACCATAAGATTGAACAAAAAACCAACCCCTAATGATTTTTATCGCTTACATACGCAATATTTCTTTCAACAAGCAACAATAATGGTTGAAGCTCGCTGAATGACAGGTAATATGTTCCATTGATTTAAAAAGTTTATACAACTCAATGTTTCGATTGTTTTTTGTTCAAGAATTAGCGAACTATAAACAAACGGTTGCAAACATTGCGTTGAATTTGTCCCTCAATGGAGAATGAAACCAACATGACTTACGCGCCTGTAAAAGACGTACTTGGCGGCAAGCTAGCAGTAGACAGTGAAGTAACTGTTCGCGGCTGGATCCGTTCACGTCGTGATTCCAAAGCTGGAATCTCTTTCCTTGCCATTTATGACGGCTCTTGTTTCGACCCGATTCAGGCCGTGGTCCCAAATAATCTTAATAATTACGAAGACGAAGTACTAAAGCTAACAACTGGCTGCTCTGTTGAAGTAACAGGTAAGATTGTTGAGTCTCCAGCGAAAGGTCAAGATTTTGAGCTTGCTGCAACTGACGTGAAAGTAGTTGGTTGGGTTGAAGACGCAGAAACATACCCAATGGCAAAAACACGCCACTCTATCGAATACCTTCGTGAAGTTGCGCACCTACGTCCGCGCACTAACGTAATCGGTGCCGTAGCACGTGTACGTAACTGCCTATCTCAAGCGATTCACCGCTTCTACCACGAGCAAGGTTTCTTCTGGGTATCGGCTCCACTAATCACTGCTTCTGATGCTGAAGGTGCAGGTGAAATGTTCCGCGTTTCTACGCTAGACATGGAAAACCTACCTCGTACAGACAAAGGTGAAGTGGACTACAACGAAGACTTCTTCGGTAAAGAGACATTCCTTACGGTATCTGGCCAGCTTAACGGCGAAGCTTACGCTTGTGCACTAAGCAAAGTTTACACGTTCGGCCCTACGTTCCGTGCTGAAAACTCAAACACAAGCCGTCACCTAGCTGAGTTCTGGATGGTTGAGCCTGAAGTTGCTTTCGCCGATCTAGAAGACATCGCTAAGCTTTCTGAAGACATGCTTAAGTTCGTATTCAAAGCGGTACTTGAAGAGTGTCGTGATGACCTTGAGTTCTTCGCTCAACGCATCGATAAAGAAGCGATCACTCGTCTAGAGCAGTTCGTTACTTCTGACTTTGCTCAAGTAGACTACACAGACGCTATCCAAATCCTCCTAGATTCTGGTCGTGAGTTCGAATTCCCTGTTGAATGGGGTATCGATATGTCTTCTGAGCACGAGCGTTTCCTTGCTGAAGAACACTTCAAAGCGCCAGTAATCGTTAAGAACTACCCGAAAGATATCAAAGCATTCTACATGCGTGCTAACGATGACGGTAAGACTGTAGCGGCTATGGACGTACTAGCACCTGGTATCGGTGAAATCATCGGTGGTTCTCAGCGTGAAGAACGTCTAGAGATTCTTGACGAGCGTATGCGTGAAGTAGGTATCGACCCAGAACACATGAACTGGTACCGCGACCTACGTAAATACGGCACAGTGCCACACTCTGGCTTCGGTCTAGGTTTCGAGCGTCTAGTATCTTACGTTACTGGTATGGGCAACGTTCGTGACGTTATCCCGTTCCCACGTACACCACGCTCTGCGAACTTCTAATTAGCTAGCAAGTTTTGCATTAAAAAACGGTCCTAATCAGGACCGTTTTTTTGTTCTACGATTTATAACCGCAGAGCCTAAAACCGACTAGGCATCAACAACCGTAAGTTTGTTTAATGTAACTCTCAAATTGGTCGCACATTTGTTCGTCAGAACCTTGGTTATTCGCTAACTCTTGACTGCCATCGACCACTTTAATTGTCGCATTAAGTGACGCCACCTCTGATCTTTGACGCGTTGCTAACCCAGCAATCTTCTCTTGCTGCGCAGCCCATGCTTGTTGTGGTGATTGATTACACGCATCCGCAAGATACTTAGCGTTAAACCCTTCCCCAGTTAAGTTAATGATCGTCTCGTTATGAGACCTTTGATTCCCAGCATGCCAATAGTGTTTCGCTAGTAGAGGGCCTATTTCTGGGTTGTCGGTCAGATAACCAAACTTATCTAAGAAGTACGCGCGCGTTTGGTAAACGGCCATATGTGCCAACAAGTAACCGTGATATGCACAAGCAGCTTCGTCAGAAATTAGATGCGGAATGGCCATCAAAGGACGAGGGCTACATTCGATCCCCAAAATCGTTTTCTCACACTCTCGAGCCAATGCTGTAATGCGTTCAGGAGTCAGTTCCTCATCACCCAATTGATAAAGAGCACGCTCAAAATATGGCACCACCAGTATGCTGCGTTCTTGGTAAGCCGCAAAGGGTTGGCTGCTGTTGATCATCGCTTGAATGATCTCATCAGGAACCGGGTTGCCATCTGCATCTAAAGCATACTGTTTTAGCCAATCCGCGTCATTTAGCAAGCTATCACAGAACATCGATTGTGTTTCAGCGTACGCCATAGAGGTTGGAGCGAATTCTTGGGAAAAACATGGCGCATTCATTTTCACGTTCGCAAAATGTGCAGCATGGCCACCTTCATGGAACAAGGTGTTAATACCAGAATAACCACTGCCAATTTGGTCTGGTTTAGCGTTACTGGTAAAGTTGACTTGAGCAGGAACCCATTCATTCTGATCATAAAATGATGGAACGGGCCCATGGCAGAAACCGTTTTGGTATTTTCCTTTTCTATCAAGTAAATCCAGTGTTAGCTCTGCTTGAGAATATTCAATATTTAAACGGCCAAATGACTCGACCCAACGACGTAAGGATTTTGAAAATGGAACATATGGGTCTAGGTCACGCATTGCGTCACCAGAATAGGAATAGATAAAGTTATGGCCCGTTAACGCATTTTGGCCTTTTTCTTGAGCAAGACTCGATAAACTGGAAAGGTTCGCGTCGCGAGTACGCGCTTCAAAGTCATCCAAGATCGCAAACAACTCTTGCGATGACATCATCTCTTTCTTCGCGACAGAATAATCAAAGAAACTGTCGTACCCGAGAGAACGAGCAAATTGATTACGCAGTTTTATCAACTCAATGAAGCCATTCTCAAGTAGCCATTGCTCTAAATTTAGAAGTGCCTGATGCGCTGACTGACGAGCGTCTTCATTATCATTAGTGCGGATAGCTGCAGCTAATACAGGTAATGAGCCTTCGACTTGATGACCATTTTCATCTTGATAATAGAGCGTATGTTTTTGCTTTTTCTCAAACAAAGCGGCTTCAAATGCGATCAATTCATTTTTCAGTGCTTGCGCCTCGGCACCTTCAATTGCATGAGATTGAAACGTCGCTAACCAGCCTTGAAGACCAATGCGCGTTTGCTCTTTTTCGCTAATATCGGCAATAGAATCGACCGCTTCTAGCTGCTGTTTGATGGTTGTAATTTGCTCTGCATCACTTAAGAAACTCGTCCATGCAGTTTGCGCTTTGGTTGAGCCGTCATGGTCATCACTGATGCCCATATACGTTTCCCAAAAGAAGTCTTCTTTACTGCGGTGGATGGCAAGGTAACGTCGGTTTAGGTCGTTAAGATATTCGGTAGCAGTCATTTGGGTCCTTCAAATGTTAACTTAGTGTAGAGAAGGGATTATGACACGCTTTAAACGTATTTAGGAAATGAGGAGCATATCGAGCTCTCGGGTCAGCGTAAATTCTATTACACGTACGCTATTTCAGTTTACAGAGATGAAAGCTCTTATGTTCAACCTTTGAAAAGCTCATAGGGCTAACCTTGATGGTTAGCCCTTCTATTAATCCGAGCGATTAGAACGCGCCGCTGAATGAATTCCAAATAGGCATAAACCAAACATGACAAAAGGTATCGCTGCCGCCGTGTATTCTACCCAAGCGATTCCTTCAAATGATTTAGCTAAAATCAAATGCCCCACTACTAAGAGCAATGCGAGTACAATGGCGACGCCAATCAGACGAAGTTCATTGTTAATATTTTGCTTTTCCATACTGTCACCACACTTAAACAACTCTCGCTATTTCAACATAAACAGTGAGTTAACAAGCAGTACAGTTATGGCAAAAATTAACCAAGCAGTTACTTCATGATCTCCGACGCGATAAGTTTCAACGCCTGATCAAGTTCAGGACTCGGTTTAAATGATGTATTCAGCCGTATAAAGTTGCCGTGCAGCTTATTGTCACCAAATAGTCCTCCAAAACCAAAGGTAACACCTTGTTTGAGAGTGGAATTAAATAAGTTATGAGTATCGATATGCGTTGGTAACTCTATCCAGATAAAATAGCCACCGTTGGGTACATGGAGTGTCACCCGCTCCGCCAATAGTCGATTAAGCAAAGACACAACGTACTCTTGTCTCGTTTCCAGCTCTTTACGTAGTTTCCTTAAGTGATTATCAAAACTTTCGTGAGTAAGAAAGTGCGCAACGCCTTGTTGAATTGGAGCACTACCCGATAAAGTGGAAACTAATTGCTGCTTTTGAATCGGCTCGTTAAACAATCGATTGACCACCCAGCCAATTCGATAGCCAGGACACAGCGCTTTAGATAATGAGCCACAAAGCAACACGTCTTCATTATGATCCCAAGCCTTAAGCGGTTTGGGCTTATCAATGCCAAAGTGCAACTCTGAATAAACATCGTCTTCAATCAACTTTACCTTATAACGGCTAGCCAGCTGTACGACGGCTTGTTTCTTTTCATCACTTAACGTAGACCCAGTTGGGTTATGAAAATTTGCCATCAGCCAAAAAGCTTTAACATCGTGTTTTTTGAAAGCATCTTCCAACACTTGGGTATCCAGACCTTGCTTGGGGTCAACTGGGATCTCGATGGCTTTTAAACCGAGCCGCTCTACTGCTTGCAGCGAGCCATAGAAGGTAGGTGTTTCGATTGCGACATAATCTCCGGGCTTCGTCACCACTTGTAAGCTGAGGTTAAGCGCTTCAAGTGCACCAGAAGTGATAACAATATCTTGGTGAGAAACGTCAACCCCTTGCTTGAGATAACGCTGAGCAATAAGTCGCCTTAAGTCTTCATTGCCGGGTGGCATATTCGATACCACGCTTTGCGCTGCCATTTTACGTCCTGCACTCGCTAGATGACGATTTAATGTAGCTATCGGAAATAAATTCGGATCAGGGAACGCAGAGCCAAGTGGCACCGATGCGCGACTATTCGATTGAAGAAAATCAAACAACGTGTCATTGAACTTCGGCAATTCAGGGGAAAGTTCTAACTCCAGTTCTGCCCCTCTCTCAAGTATTGCGGTAACAAAGTAACCTGACTGGGGACGCGCGTTAAGCCACCCTTCAGACTCTAATAGTTGATAGGCTTGCAGAACAGTAGCAGGGCTTACGGAGTAGCTTTGGCTTGCCGCTCTGATCGACGGGATCTTCTCCCCTGCTCTCCAAGTTTGTGATTTGATCTGTTCTTTAAGTTGTTGTGCGAGCTGTTGATATCGGTTCATTGTTCCCTCTTTCTTACCCGAACCATATCATAGTTCACAAAATCAAAGAGTTACTTATCTCTCGCCACTCACATAAGTTTATAACGAACTCTGTTTGTTGCGATGTGTCACATTAAATATTAAAAACTCTGTTACATTTATCAGGTTAAAGTGATCCAATTAACCTTAATAACAGGGATAAGAATAATGAAAAAATACGATTCATCACATATCGAGTACAAAGGCGAAAGTAACGGCGTTCATAGTTGGACAACGCCAAGTGGCCAGCCTTATTACTGGCACCCTGACTGGCTACATATCGCAGAAGACGCAACGGGCTCACATCCAAAACAAGACCTAGAAGTGACTGATGGTGAAGTGGCTACTGAAAAGCACGCAGTGAAAGCAATTCTGTCTCACATTAATGATTGGGCCAAAAATAAGCTAAGTTCTACTCCTGATATTGAAACTCAAGCGCGCGAGTCAGAAATTAACCTCAAGAAATAACCTTTTTTACACCACTGATACTTGTTCCATGCCAGCCAGGGCATGGAACTTTACCGCTCTATTCTCTCCCCACGACTGTACTAATCTTTAGTATGAAATTAAAAGTACGACTATTGTTGTAAAAATGTATTCATAGGCGAAATTTGGCGATATGATGCCGGGTCTTTATCACTAGTAGTTATGAATATTATTCCTATTCATAGGGTAAACTTAAGGCACAGGGGCTAGATGATGGTGAATTCAAACTATAATACACCTCTTACACTGAAACTTTATGTGATCGCAGCACTTATCTTTGGCACTTATGGTGGGCGCGTTTGCCCAATGCTTGAAACATTGACGGCGAGCCAAATACTCTTCCATATCTCTGTCACCTATGGGGTCGTTTTTTTAATCCGTCACTATTTGCTAAGAGACCACTCTCTAGTCAAAGAAAATAGACTGGCCAGACTAGATGCGACACTGTTTTTCTTAGCCAGTATTCCTCTCGCGCTGTTTTACAATTTTCACTACGAGTTCACGCTCGATAGTAATTTAAAAGTGCTGTTAGGCATGACGCTATTTGGCTTTTTTACCGGGTTGATCTTACAACTCGTTGCCAAACTTGATCAGTTTGACACGCTATCCGGTCAGCAACGTCGCAATTTTGAGTTGAACGGCGAACGCCAATCTATGGTCAAGCAAATGATCATGATGGTGAGTTTACTGTTGGTCACACTATCTACGATGCTCGCAATGGTCGCGGTTAAAGACATTTTTTGGCTAGAACACAACCCAGACCGTGTGCTCGATGGCAGCGGCAAGATCAGTGTTATCAAAGAGTTTATCTATATTGCATTTGTATTAGGTGGCTATGCCATCACTATTATGGTGCTGTGGTCAAAACTGATGCATAAAATCCTACTTGCTCAAGAGAAATCACTCGTCGAAGTGACCAAAGGTAATATCAATACCAGACTACCAATCTTTGAGCACGACGAGTTAGGGTCTATGGCATCATTAACAAATGAAATGTTAGACAGCTTGCAGTCGAGCCAAGAAGAAGTTAAGACTACTCGCGATGTCGCAATCATTAGCCTATCCGCCCTTGCTGAGTCACGCGACAATGAAACGGGTGCACATATATTAAGAACTCAAGAGTATGTTAGAGCACTTGCACAATACCTAAGTCAGTTTGAACAACACCAAGCACTACTCACTGAGAGCTACATTGAACTTCTCTACAAGTCCGCTCCCCTACACGACGTAGGCAAAGTTGGTATCCCTGATCAGATATTATTAAAACCTGGCAAGTTAACCGATGATGAGTTTGAAGTTATGAAAGGCCACCCTGAAATTGGCGCAAAAGCCCTATCGATGGCCGAGCAACAACTTGGTAGTAACTCCTTCTTACAGCTCGCCAAAGAAATTTCCCTGACTCACCATGAAAAGTGGGACGGTAAAGGCTATCCTAACGGTCTAAAAGGCGAAGAAATTCCCCTTTCAGGTCGATTAATGGCATTAGCCGATGTTTATGATGCACTTATTTCCGAACGTGTATACAAAAAAGCCTTCAGCCATGACAAAGCGAAATCGATTATCCTGGAAGGAAATGGTCAGCACTTTGACCCGCAAATCGTAGACGCTTTCCTAGCCATAGAGCATGAGTTTGTTGCGATTGCTGACAAATATCGTGGGCTTGAAAAACAAGAAAATGAACTTGAACGTGAACAGCTCCAACTGTTAACTTCGAACCCTGCTTAATTCCCTCATCAATTTCATGTGTTCTACTATCCCTTTCCACATAAAAGTGAAAGGGATAGTTGTTTTAAATCCCTCAAATTGACCTTAGTAAACGCTAAAGGTTTATATTTCACTATTTTCTTCCTTTCGCTGTTGTCACTCATCGTTTAGACAGGTATAAATGAACGAGTTATTTATATCTTCCCTTCGATTAACACGGATGACGATTATGTTTGAAAAAGTAGTTGCGGCTCCTGCGGACCCGATTCTAGGCCTTACTGAAGAGTTTAAAAAAGACGCTCGCTCAGAAAAAATTAACCTAGGTGTTGGTATTTACAAAAATGAACAAGGTGAAACCCCTGTTCTTGCTACGGTAAAGAAAGCCGAAGCTGCACTTATTGAAACGGAAAAAACCAAATCATACTTAACAATCGAAGGAACAGCAGAATACGCATTAGCGGTTCAAAAACTCCTATTCGGTGCTGATGCTGAAATCGTTGCAGACAAACGTGCAAAAACTGCGCAAGCACCAGGTGGTACAGGTGCACTTCGCGTTGCTGGTGAATTCATTAAGCGTCAGTTAGGTGATGCTAAGATCTGGATCAGCAACCCAACATGGGCAAACCACAACGGTGTATTCACTGCTGCGGGCATCCAAACTGCTCAATACAGCTACTACAACGCTGAGACTAAAGATAAAGACTTTGCATCTATGGTCGCTGACCTAGAGAAAGCTGCAGAAGGCGATATCGTTCTATTACACGGCTGCTGTCACAACCCTACTGGTATTGACCCAACAGCTGAAGAGTGGGAAACATTAGCGAAACTTGTTGCTGATAAAAAACTTCTACCACTATTCGACTTTGCTTACCAAGGTTTCGCAAAGGGCGTTGAAGAAGATGCGCAAGGTCTACGTATTTTTGCTAAATACAACAAAGAAATCCTAGTCGCGAGTTCGTTCTCTAAGAACTTCGGTCTATACAATGAGCGTGTTGGTGCCTTCACTCTAGTCGCAGAGTCTGAAGAAGTTGCTACGACTGCGTTCTCTCAAGTAAAAGCGATCATTCGCTCTATTTACTCTAACCCACCAGCACACGGTAGTGCCGTTGTAACTCATATTCTGAACAACGCTGAACTACGTGCAGAATGGGAGGCGGAAGTCGCTGAAATGCGCGATCGCATCCAAGCTATGCGTGAGCTATTTGTTGCGACTTTGAAAGAGCAAGGTGTGGATGCGGACTTTAGCTTTATCGAACGTCAAAACGGTATGTTCTCGTTCTCTGGCCTGTCTAAAGAACAAGTTAATCGCCTAAAAGAAGAGTTCGCTATCTACATCGTTGGTTCAGGCCGAATCAGTGTTGCTGGTATGACTCGCTCAAACATGCTGCCACTTTGTAAAGGCATCGCTGCTGTTCTTTAATAGCACTGTGACAAATTAAAAGAGCCAGCGATTTGCTGGCTCTTTTTGGTTCTCGATATTGAAAACTGAATCAGTAGAGGTAACGTAGCGAGATACCACCTTCGTTAGTGGTCGCATTGCCGCTAAGTTCAGCAGTCTGATAGTCGCCATCTCTGTGAGTATAAAAACCGCCGACACTTAAGTTGGAGCTAAATTGATAATCAGCACGAACATGGAATACACCAACGTCAGCTAAGTCACTGCTGTTCACCTCACCTCGCATTGCGAGTTCCCACGCTTTAGTTAACGCGTACTTAAACTCAAGGCTTGCGCCCCACATCATTTCGTTATCTTTAAACAGTTCTTGATCAGTTGCATCGAGAGTTTGTGAGGCCCACAAATAACCCAACTTAGCACCCGCAATGACATCAAGCTTGTCGAGCAATGGGTAGCGATAAGCGACACCAGGTAGTAGCGTGTAGAACTCTGTCGTCGTCGCACTTGGGTGAATAAACCTCGCGCTATAATCAAGCGTAAGTAACACATTGTCTGTCCATAGGTAATTGCCGCCTATAGACAATGCGGTCACGTTATTGTTTACCCCTAGGTTTTCATTCAGTGAACCAGCACTTAAGTCCGCATAGACGTAGTCGTACTTAACCTCATTTGTTTCTGGACTCGAAAATGATGGAAATGATGCAGCGACTAGAAGAGGTGCCAATACCCAGCTTAGTTTTAATTCCATTATAACCCCTGTGACTCTCCAACTACCTTCACGCTAACCCCATACGTTTGGGAGTTTGACCGTTAAAGTGTGTATAGATGAATTAGAACAACAGTTAGAAATATAGCGTAAGTATTCGGCAAGTTACTGAAGTAATAGTAAGATTTATGATCGAGCGCTATCTTATGAACAATGAAAACTAAAAAAGATCTCACTAGGAGATCTTTTTTGGTTAGAACTTAATCATGAGCTCGTCTTGAGACAATGAAGAGATTTCTACGTTAATCTTAGAGCGGACTTTTTCTAGTTGTTCTGCCTCTAACTCATAAGGCATAACGAGCTTCAACTCTTCGATACCTTCAGTTTGTGCAAGTTGAAGTAAGGTTACGATGTTTGACTCATCGCTACGATTGGCAGACAACGATTTCATTGCCTGATCCCACAAGCGGTCTTCAACCGAGATAGTTTCTTTTATCGTATTCTTCCAAGCTAAACTAAAGATCGGAGCAAACGTACTCATTGCCTCTAAGAATGTCCATTTCTTACTACAAGAAGCACCGAGAAAAGAAGTATAGTCGAATACAACACTTGTCTTGCCTAGATGTTCCATATCATCCCCCGTAATGTCGGCAACACAGTGTATTCAATATCCTTCATAAGCTTTGTTATAGCAATAGGATATAAAACAATCATCTTTTATACCCAAAAAAGCCCTTGAAAAGCTATATAAAAACATACTTTGTAACAAAATCCACACAACAAAACGCCATGCAGTTTCCGAAGTTTAATATTTTTATTACCGAATAATATACATCAAAATCAGCTACTTTATATCGACGACCTTACTGGCCTTTTTATACTGTACTCGCCAGCCATTCCACCTTGGGAGTTCCCAACGTTTTGGATAAGTTTTACGCAGCCCATCGCGATACACGACACAAACCAACTTCTTGTTAACGTGATACTCAACATCGAGGTTTAAATCGCCCAGCATTAACTCAAATGGGTAAGTTTGTGCAAAGTCTTCATATTCCCAGTAAGGGATCCCATCAAAAACAAAATCGTCAGCATTAAACAATTGCAACTCTTCAATATCAGTCAGCTCTAACGTCGCTAGCTGCTCGTGAAACCATGAATCAAACGTTAACCGATTAAACTCTACATTCTCCCCGTTTAATCCAAGTGCATTATAGATCTTCCAATGTTCAATCTGCTGAGCTCTTAATTTGGCAAAGCCCGGCATGATTGTGTTCGCTTTTACCGCTTCAATCATGGGCTTAATTGCCAACTCTCCTTTTGCCATCTCTGTTTTAGTCGCGATAACTTTACCCGCGTAGACCAACTGCATCACAACATGAGGCACATCATCAATAAGTTGAGTCTCCGCTTGCTCCCACTCACCTATGCCCAATTCAGCGAGTTTGGCTTGCGCAATGGGTATGGTGAACGTGGCTAAATTGAGTGTCTGTTTAACTCCTCGACCGGGTAAGCTGTGAGTATCAAGTACCAGTGCTGCTTCCGCTTTATCAAGTAAGCGGCTATCTCGGCCAAGCGTCGCTTCCATCAAACCATTGGCGAAGGCTTCGCGACGCTTGGCACGTCTAACAAAAACCAACTCTGGATGCAGTGCTGCAATTGCGTCAACCAATTCAGAATGACTGTAGCGCGAAGCAACACAAAGGTCTGGCAGTTCGAATGCATCTCTCATCTGTTTGGCCAATGCCTGCGCTTCTTTTAACACATCACTATCAACATTGACTCCGGAGAATGACTCGCCACGAATCAAAGCAATCGCCAATTGTGCGTCACAACCGATAGGTTCTTCTTGCGCAAGTTTCTCTTGTTGCTCTTCGCTGTTCGAATAGCGATAAAGACTTGCCGGGGTTGCAAGCACAGCAGTCATATCGACCATCGCTTCCTTAAGCGCCTTTTTATCGATGCGAGTGACGAGGTCAGCATATAATGCATCAATTGGGAGAGGATAGAGGCGTTTGCCATGCTCAGTCGCGATGCCAGCTTCGTCAATCGCCTCCATTTTACGGAGTACCTCTTCAGCCTGTATGACGGATTTATCAGGTAACGGATCTAAGAAGGTCAACGTAGTCATCGCTTTGCCACAGCTTGAAGAAGCGAGCATGGCTTCGGTGAGCGTTTCTCGATGTAATTCAGGAGGCGTAGTCGCAGCTAAGGCAGCGTGTTCCCCATAAAGTCGGATACATAGCCCGTCCATGACACGGCCTGCACGCCCTGCTCTCTGCTTCGCGCTCGCTTTAGAAATGTGCTTTAAACTTAAAGTCGTGCGGCCATTTCTTTGTTCCGTTCTGCGCTCCAAACCTGAATCAATCACCGCAACGATATTGGGGATCGTCAACGACGTCTCAGCGACATTGGTTGCTAATACCACTTTCTTGTAAGGTTGAGTATTTAATGCAAGCTGTCGCTGCTCATCTGTCACCGATGCATGTAAAGGAACGGCGACAATACCCTCAAGGTTAGATAGCTTACTCATACATTGAGCGATTTCTTTACGCCCAGGAAGGAAGACGAGAATATCCCCCTCCATATCAGACAGGGCAAGCACCTCTTGTTTTACTTTTTCGTCTAGATTTCTTGCGTCCGGCAATTGCCTAGAGTCACCACTGCGATAACCGATGGCGACCTCATAATTTCGTCCGCTCGCCTGCAGTCGCTTCGCTCCAACATAGCTAGCCAACTTATCACCTTCAATGGTTGCAGAGGTGACAACGAGTCGGTGCTGCTGCCAATCGTTGAGTAGAGCTACCAGCAAATCGGTATCCCAGCGCCTTTCATGAAACTCATCGACAATAATGGTATCGAAAGTGGCAAGTTTGTCTTCAGAGAACCAGCGTAGTGCAACACCTGGAGTGACGAATACCACTTGGGTCTCTTCGTCGTAACGTGTTTCAAGCTTGATCGCATAACCGACTTGCTTACCGAGTGGTTGCTGACTCTCTTCAGCTAGAAACTGTGCCAGCGATGTACAGGCAATTCGCCGAGGCTCTATCACCAATACGCGCCCTTTCTCTGCTGCCCATAATGGTAAACGCGTCGATTTTCCCGAGCCTGTTTCTGCTTCAACAATCAGGTGATGCGAAGAGATTTGCGCTAAAAATTGAGATTTGAGGGTATCGATTGGCAAGCAAGACATGGACTAAGCTATCTGTTGGGATAAAGCACGAAATTATATACGTAAACTGTGCCAGAATGCAGGAATATTCAGTTTACAATACGACAACGAATCCCTATCATTTTTATGTTCCTGTTCCCAAAGGTCTGTCGACCCTAAACCTTACTATAGGCATGTGATGAATAACGATAAACGCCCTCTATATATCCAATATGCAGGCCCTGCGCTTCTCAGCACCCCGCTTCTAAACAAAGGAAGTGCTTTTTCAGCTGAAGAGAGAAGCTCATTTAACCTAGAAGGTCTGCTTCCAGAAAACACTGAAACAATTCAGGAACAAGTGGAACGCGCTTACCAACAATATCGTAATTTCGAAAGCGATATGGATAAGCACATCTACCTACGCAACATTCAAGACACTAACGAAACTCTATTCTACCGTCTGGTACAAAACCACATATCTGAGATGATGCCAATCATCTATACACCAACCGTTGGTGCAGCATGTGAAAACTTCTCAAACATCTACCGTCGTGGCCGTGGTCTGTTTGTCTCTTACGCTAACAGAGACCGCATTGATGACATTCTTAACAATGCTTCAAACCACAACGTAAAAGTAATCGTTGTCACTGACGGTGAACGTATCTTAGGTCTAGGCGACCAAGGTATCGGTGGTATGGGTATTCCTATTGGTAAGCTGGCTCTTTACACCGCTTGTGGTGGCATCAGTCCTGCTTACACACTACCAATCGTATTAGATGTAGGCACTAACAACCCACAGCGTCTGGCTGACCCTATGTACATGGGCTGGCGCCATCCGCGTATCACAGGCGCAGAATATGACGCATTCGTTGAAGAGTTTATGCAAGCGGTTCAGCGTCGTTGGCCTGATGCACTGATTCAGTTCGAAGATTTTGCTCAGAAAAACGCAATGCCTCTACTTGAACGTTATAAAGATCGCGTTTGTTGCTTTAACGATGATATTCAAGGCACAGCTGCAGTGACTGTTGGTTCTTTACTTGCAGCATGTCAAGCCGCGGGCAGTAAACTGTCTGACCAACGCGTTACCTTCTTAGGTGCAGGTTCTGCTGGTTGTGGTATTGCTGAAGCTATCATCGCGCAAATGGTATCGGAAGGTATCAGTGACAAACAAGCACGCTCTCAAGTATTCATGGTTGACCGCTGGGGCTTACTACAAGAAGGTATGCCTAATTTACTAGACTTCCAACAACGCCTTGTTCAGAAACATAAGAACACTGCTAAATGGGAATCAGAGGGTAACGGTTACTCACTACTGGATGTAATGCGCAATGCTAAACCAACAGTATTGGTTGGCGTATCTGGCGCACCGGGTCTATTTAGCGAAGAAGTCATCAAAGAGATGCACGCGCACTGTGCTCGTCCTATTGTCTTCCCACTATCGAACCCAACTAGCCGTGTTGAAGCGACACCTAATGACATCATTCGTTGGACGAATGGCGAAGCACTTGTTGCGACAGGCAGCCCATTTGATCCAGTGGTACATGAAGGTAAGACTTACCCTATCGCTCAATGTAACAACAGCTACATCTTCCCTGGTATCGGTCTAGGTGTGCTTGCTGTCCAAGCGAAACGTGTCACTGACGAAATGCTAATGGAATCAAGCCGAGCTCTTGCGACTTGTTCTCCTCTAGCAATCAATGGCCAAGGTGCATTACTTCCGCCTCTAGAAGCGATTCATTCTGTTTCTAAGAAGATTGCATTTGCCGTTGCTAAGAAGGCGATTGAGCAAGGTGTTGCACTAGAAATCACCGATGAAGCGTTAGAAGAAGCGATTGATGCTTCATTCTGGCAGCCAGTTTACCGCAAGTATAAGCGTACTGCTTTCTAATTGCAGTTAGTATCAAAAAGCCCAGCAGAGATGCTGGGCTTTTTTTATCTAGGTCGTTTAACGCTGGTTAAACAAACACTTCCAACTTGGTTTTTCTAAGCTCACTCGCTCTTATCAGTTCGTGGTATCCTATCTCCACGAGGAATCACTTCACGAAATTCATGGAATATTTGAACTTACTAGGGAACTACCTTGTCCCATACCTGAATGAAATTTCGACCGCACTAATTGCATGCGCGCTCGTTGTCGCAGGTGGCGAAATTAATGCACTATTAAGAAAAGTGTTAAGGCCATATAACTTTGTGATTCGGACATTCGCTTTCATATTGATTAACGCGTTTGGATACGGCTTAATTATAGTAAAAGCAACACCTTACCTATCCCGGACACTCCGTTCTTTTGAGTCAGGTATTATGTTTAGCGGCGTTGTAATCACTTTTGTAGTAATCGGCCTATGGGCTCAAAGGAATCGGCAAATCTAGTGCGAAGACTATTCCACCGAAAACAATCAACATGGTTCAGTTGGACGCAAGTTATCAAGCTTGTGAGTTGGCTGCCTGTATTTGCACTCGCACTCGCGGCATCACTGTTTGCCATCGACCGTTGGGTATCTTACCAGGCTCGAGAGCAGCTATTTACCAATGTTGAACAAATAGATAAGTTCGACGTTGCTGTTGTATTAGGAACGAGCAAATACCTAGGTAAAATCCTCAACGAATACTATTCACACCGTATGGATGCGGCGGTAGAGTTGTACAATGAAGGAAAGGTCGCTCACTTCTTATTAAGTGGTGACAATGCCCATCGCTCATATAACGAGCCTTGGACAATGAAACGGGACCTATTGAAAGCAGAAGTCCCAGAAGAGAAAATTTTTCTAGATTATGCCGGTTTCCGAACTTTAGATTCTGTTGTGCGCGCAAAGGAAATTTTCGACACCGATAACTTTCTTATCATTTCACAGAAATTTCACTGTGAACGCGCCCTATTCATTGCCAAATCACACAATATTAATGCGAGCTGCTTTGCTGTACCAGGGCCTTCTCGCCACTCAGGCTGGAAAGTGCGAGTACGAGAAATATTCGCAAGGGCCAAAGCGGTGTTGGATATCTACGTAATAAACGCTAAACCAAAATTTTTAGGTCCAAAAGAGCCTATTCTAAGTGCAGACAGTGATAGTCCAGATACAGAATTGGATCTCTCTTTAGAAGAAACCGAGTCAGTACCAGAGGTTACTCACTGACCGTGACTCGGTTTCGGCCTTTGCGCTTCGCTAAATACAATGCCTCATCAGCTCGAGTAAGCATCTCATTCGTTCTTTCATTCCCTAGACTCGCCACACCGATACTTGTGGTTAATGCATCTCCATGCACCCAAATGTGCGCTTCTACTTTATGACGGATTCGCTCTGCTAGTTCAGTAGCGTCAGATAAAGGGACTCCAGGACAGAATACGACGAACTCTTCACCGCCCCATCGAACAAGACGCTCGCTTGAGCTCAGAGCTGAAAGCACGACCATGGTGAACTCTCGTAAGATATCATCACCCATACCATGACCGTACTCATCGTTAACATGTTTGAAATGGTCAATATCAAGATAGAGCACTGACAAAAGCTTAGCCGTATTGGCCTCTTGTTCAAAGTTCACGTCTAACCACTCACGAATTGAGTGACGGTTCATCGCTCCCGTTAAGGCATCACGGTTGGCTAGCTCTGCAAAGTGTACGTTTTGCTCTTTTAAACTGCGATTAAGCTTCTTTAAATGGTCTTGTCTGAAATGAGCCTGCAAAATCATTTGATGGCTACGGCGGATCTCCACAATGCTGTATATCAGAGCCAAAGAGACCCAAAATACCAACAGGCCAAGCATCAGCTTTTCACCAGAGATATAATGACCAACAAATTCGATGCTATTAATGGCCATTCGGTACTGCCCACCATGATGGCCTGACCCCGTCGCCAATTCGAATTTAGTCGTATTGGTATACTCTGGAGCTGAATGCTCAATTGGAATGTTATTATCAGCTAACCACCACGTCATCACCTGTAAGTTAGCAATCGGTATCTCAATTACGCCTTGGCCGGTTCCCGGTTTAAACTCTACGCCATTATATTTCTGCGTGTATTCGTTCTCTTTATTCGAATAGGCTTCATTATAGTTGCGTAGGTAAAAGCGCAAGCTTGGATCTGCATCACTATCGAGCTGCTCAAAATCGATATTCATTCGAATGGTGTGAAACTTATCTAAGTTAACACCTTGATGATCGGATTTTCCTAAGTTGATTGAAATACCACAATAAGGCCAACTGTAACTTGGCGATTTAGTCAATTCGCATTCTAAGATTGCTTGTTCACCATCAAGAATGAGCTTTGATGTAGACATGCCACCTTGTGACTGATCGTTGGTCGACAAATAGGTCAACTTACTCGGGGAGATTTTATAAATCAGACTGCTTCCGTGCATCCAATACAGTTGCACTAGCAAAATGGTCCCTAGGCCCATGCCAAAAATAATTTTGTGTATTAACTTCACTCAACACCCACAAGAAACCAACATTTAAACAGAATTTAAACAATGCGTATTATGCAACCTTGGTTCCAATTTTACTCTATTTTTACTGTTGAGAAATCAATAAAAACATGAAATCACTCATAAACAGCCAGTTTCCCTCAAATGATAGTCGAATTATTCACCACTTTTTAACCACAGCAGAGGATTTTATGGAATACCTGAGGAACTATAGAAAACCTGCTACACTGTTTGGCTAAAATACAATAGGGTTCAGCCCATACAGCAAGAGCAATGTCATGTCTTTATTAGCAAAAGGCACGCTAAGTAAAATGCGCGCCTCTCTCGAAAATACCGTCCATTATAGATTGCCGGTTGGCGATGAACTCGTCGACCTCACCCCATTCATTGGACAGCGTTTAACACTCACTCACACTGGCAATATTTTTTGTAGCGCATGTGGCAAAAAAACGAAGAAAAGTTACTCGCAAGGTCACTGCTTTGTTTGTATGAAGAAGCTAGCAAGCTGCGATATGTGCATCATGAAGCCAGAGACTTGCCACTACGACCAAGGCACATGCCGTGAGCCACAATGGGGCGAAGAGAACTGTATGGTGGATCACTTTGTGTATCTTTCAAACACTTCTAGCCTAAAGGTCGGCATCACACGACATACCCAAATTCCAACTCGTTGGATCGATCAAGGCGCAACCCAAGGTCTACCGATTTTCAAGGTTAAAACTCGTTATATTTCTGGCCTAATCGAAGTTGAACTTGCTAAGCATATCGCTGATAAAACCAACTGGCGTACACTACTAAAAGGCGATGGTGAACCAATGGAGTTGGAAGCGCGTTTTGCGGAACTTCTTCCTTTAGTTGAAGACAAGATCGCTGGAATTAAACAGCAGTTTGGTGATGACGCGATTGAAATCCTGAGCGAAGCAATCACACCAATCAGTTATCCGGTCAATCAACACCCAACGAAGATCACTTCACACAACTTTGATAAGAACCCTGAAGTCACTGGTGTTCTACAAGGTATCAAAGGGCAATACATGATCTTTGACACTGGCGTGATTAATATCAGGAAATTTACCTCCTACGAGGTTGAAGTCTCAGCTTAACTTAGGGCGTGTTGACCTAGTAAAAAGACCTCCAATTGGAGGTCTTTTTTGTTTTGCTCTATTGACTCAATATGATCTTCAATTCATCAAAGAAGATATCAACTTCTTCTAGGGTGTTGTAGTGCATAAACCCTACGCGAACGACGCCACCACTCTCTTCTAAGCCGAGTTGACGCACTAAACCTAATGCGTAGAAATGCCCATTCCAGACACATATATTTCGCTCGCCTAACTTTTGCGCAATCTCGATTGGCGAATGGTCGTCAAACGTTAAGGCGAACGTTGGAGTTCTCAGTTCGCAGTTTGCTTGTTGTTCTCCCCATAAGGTAACGCCGCTTAGTTCAGACAAACGCGATAAAAACCGTTCACTTATCGCGGATTCATGCTGATTAAACTGTTTATACGAATCGACCAATCGCTTTCTGAGTGAGTCAGCGCTTTTGCCCCATTGAGACAGGTACTTCACCGCTGCAATGACACCTGCAAGCCCTTCAAAACTTTGTGTTCCAGTTTCGAATCGACCCGGCCCTTGATTGGTGGCAGGTTCAACTTTGTACGGGTGAAGAGCGTGTAGCCATTTGGGCGCAACATAGGCGATACCGACGTGAGGACCAAAAAACTTATACGCTGAACAGGCTAAGAAATCACAGCCCAAAGCTTGCACATCAACGAGATGATGCGGTGCATAATGGACAGCATCGACGTAGACCATCGCGCCGACAGCATGCGCCGCTTCTACCACACGTTTAACGTCAACAATTGTTCCCGTGGTATTAGAAGCAAAGGTCAACGCGACCAATTTAGTCTTTTCGTTAATCAGTGACAGCAGATGGTCAATATCTAGGCCATAATTCGCTTCATTAACACGAGCCTGATGAACAACAGCACCTTTATCTGCCGCTGCTTGCTGCCAGCTCGAAACATTCGAGTAATGATCCAGCGCAGTGACGATCACTTCATCTCCAGACTCCCAACCTCGGCTAATCGCACGGCTCAATTGGAAAGTCAAAGAGGTCATGTTGGCGCCAAACACCATGTTGTCAGCCGATTCGGCATTGACCAATGCTTGAGCATGCTCGCGCGCTTGCTGCATTAAATCCGTTGTATTTTGGCTCGAAAAATAGTGACCACCTAAGTTTGAATTAAAGAAACCTAGGTAAGCCTGCATCGCTTCTAATACTGATTTAGGTACTTGCGACCCACCTGGGCCATCAAGAAAAATAACCGGCAGATCATTATGCGTTTGGCTTAACGCGCTAAATTGCGCTCTCGATAAGTTAGGAGTGAAGCTCATTAACAGCGCCCTTTGCAGTTAAAACAAAAACATCCATATGGCCTTCTTTGCCTTCAATTACAGAACGAATTGGCTGAGCGTTGTGCCAAAGCTTGTTGTCTGCAAGCATCGCGACTTCACCGCTTAATAATACTTTGCGGAAGAATGGAGCCTCATTAAAACTGTTGTACAGCATGATGTCCCCCCCTTCTATATTGTGACGCCCCATACCGACCAACGCGATATGTTCAAAGCCGTCTTGGTGAACACCTTCTGGCGCTACTTGTGTTTCATCGTAAATCGCGGAAATGCGGATTTGGTGGATTTCAATTTCCTGGCCATTTTGTAGCTGATTCGATACAGCGAACATTGAACACATTTCGCGCATACCTTCACTTTCGAGGATGGATGGCTCAATCCCTTCAAATTGGCGAACTACATTTCCTTGGAAACGGTTTATATCGTCCGTTTGCATAAACTCGTTCTTATTCAAGTCGACGACCTGACCATCTTGAAGTGCAACCACTGAATAACGTCTTAGGCGAAATTTCCCATCTGCGTGCTCTGTATGCGGTAAATGCATGAAAGAAGGGGCTAGTTGAGAAATAGCAGTATCACTTAACTTAGTCAGTTGTAAGGTTGTTTCTCGTTGATGCAGCATCATCATCTCCTTAATGAAGGTACATACTTGTGGTTATAGTTAACATCTTGTTCACATTTATTATTTGCGCATATATATCGACAGATCAACTTTATTTAGCATTTCAATCCGCCAAAAATAAAAATAAAGACACATAAACCACAAATTAACAAATAATAAGAGATATAAACCAGTTTAAGAAAGTCGCAATGTAGAAAACTAGATGACTTCACTAGTCTGTTTATAAATAACTATGAACATCAACACGTTAGAGTTTTATCTATATCCGGTAAGTTAACGTTTGCGTTCTAATCTATAACCAATTATTACATTCCACCGCCTTGCTAACGCTTTAAAAGCCCCCATATATTCCATACAATCGGACTCAAATAGATGATAAAGCGTCACCGCTAATGGAGCACAAATGAGCGACGTAAAACATAGCAACCTTTTAATCCTAGGTTCAGGACCAGCTGGCTATACAGCAGCAGTTTATGCTGCTCGCGCAAACCTTAACCCTGTTCTAGTGACGGGCATGCAACAAGGTGGACAATTAACCACCACAACTGAAGTTGAAAACTGGCCTGGTGATCCTGAAGGTCTAACAGGCCCAGGTTTGATGGACAGAATGAAAGAGCACGCTGAACGCTTTGAAACTGAAATTTTGTTCGATCATATTAACGAGGTTGATTTTAGTCAGCGCCCGTTTCGTCTCAAAGGTGATAGCAGCGAATACACCTGTGATGCTTTAATCATTTCTACAGGTGCTTCTGCTAAGTACCTTGGTTTGGAATCTGAAGAAGCCTTCAAGGGGCGCGGTGTTTCAGCTTGTGCCACTTGTGATGGTTTCTTCTACCGCAACCAGAAAGTAGCCGTCGTTGGTGGTGGTAATACTGCGGTTGAAGAAGCACTTTACCTTTCTAACATCGCATCTGAAGTTCATTTGATTCACCGTCGTGACACTTTCCGCGCAGAAAAGATTCTCGTTAAGCGCCTAATGGATAAGGTAGAAAACGGTAACATCGTTCTACACACTGATCGTACGCTTGATGAAGTTGTTGGTGATGATATGGGCGTGACTGGCGTTCGTATCAAAGACACTCAATCAGACGCTATCGAACAGATTGACGTGATGGGCGCGTTTATTGCCATTGGTCACCAACCAAACACTTCAATGTTCGAAGGCCAATTGGAGATGAAAGATGGCTACATCATCGTTCAATCAGGTCTTGAAGGTAATGCGACTCAAACCAGTGTTCCTGGCATCTTTGCCGCTGGTGACGTAATGGATCATAACTACCGTCAAGCGATCACCTCTGCAGGTACGGGTTGTATGGCTGCGCTAGATGCTGAACGTTTCTTAGATGGATTAGCCGATAACAAGTAACCTCATTTATAAGTTACACGCTAAACGTAAATAATATTTTTCACTTTTAGCTCAAATCCTTAAAGCCCTGCGGTATTCCCGCAGGGCTTTCTTTTGTATAATGCGCGATTCTAATTCGTAATAATAATTCTCATTAAGCCTTCACGATGGATAAAAAGAAACAACGCAGCTTGAATCAGTGGCTCAAGCAGCAGAGTAAGCTCGCCAAGCGCTGGCTTATGATTGCTGTGGGTCTCGGTGTTCTTTCAAGCATATTTCTCTTGGCCCAAGCCGCTTTGCTTGCCACTATTTTGCACCAACTCATCATCGAACATGTCGACAAATACCAACTTGTTCCTCACTTCCTTGGCCTAGCAGCTATCATTGCGGTCCGTGCCCTTTGCTCATGGGGACGAGAAATCGCAGGTTACCGCTGTGGCGAACAGATCCGCGTCTATATCCGTCAGTTAATTTTAGACAAACTGCGTGAATTAGGACCTGCGTACATTAAAGGCAAACCAGCAGGTGCGTGGGCAACCTTGCTACTTGAACAAGTCGAAGACATGCACGACTTCTTTGCCCGCTACTTACCGCAAATGTCTTTGTCCGTTTTGGTACCTTTCGTTATTTTGATTGTGGTGTTCCCTGTTAACTGGGCCGCGGGATTAATCTTCCTGATCACTGCGCCACTTGTGCCTCTATTCATGGCATTGGTTGGGATGAAAGCGGCGGATGCAAACCGTAAAAACTTTAAAGCCTTACAACGCCTTTCTGGCCATTTTTACGACCGTTTGCAGTCAATGACCACTATCCGACTGTTTGATCGTACTAAAGCGGAAACAGAAGTCATGCACGGTGCATCTGAAGTATTCCGTACTCGCACTATGGATGTGTTAAAGATTGCTTTCTTATCATCAGCTGTACTTGAGTTCTTCACTTCCATCTCTATTGCCCTTACCGCGGTTTACTTCGGTTTTGCCTTCATTGGTGAATTGAACTTTGGTGATTACGGCGCAGGAGTCACACTGTTTGCTGGCTTGTTTATCCTTGTTCTCGCCCCAGAGTTCTATCAACCGCTACGTGATCTGGGTACCTTCTATCACGCTAAACAGCAAGCGGTGGGCGCAGCTGAAAGCATTGTCGAATTTATCGAAACCGATGTTGAAACCGTCAACTCAGGCCAAAAGACCTTAGACGACCAAGATGACATTGTAATTCAAGCGCAAGATTTAGAAGTCTATTCACCTGAAGGGAAAAAGCTCGTCGGTCCTATTAGCTTTGTACTCAAGGCTAAGCAAACCGCTGCGCTTGTTGGCCCAAGTGGTGCAGGTAAAACCAGCTTAATCAATGCGATTCTTGGCTTCTTACCGTATAAAGGCTCTCTCTCTATCAATGGTATCGAGCGCAGTGAACTTTCGTTAGAGAATTGGCGTGAAAAGATCAGTTGGGTTGGTCAAAACCCTCTTCTCTTACATGGTTCGATTCGCGACAACATCACCTTGGGTAAATCCAATGTGAGTGACGAAAGCATCAACCTCGCATTAGAAGAGTCATTTTCTGCAGAGTTTGTTAATCAACACGGATTAGACTACTCGATCTCCGATCGTTCAGGTGGACTGTCTGTTGGTCAGGCACAGCGCTTGGCTCTTGCTCGAGCTATGGTTCAAAACGGTAAGTTCTGGTTATTGGACGAGCCGACTGCAAGTCTTGATGCTCGTAGCGAAAAATTAGTCATGCAGGGCTTAGAAAATCAAATCGAGGGTAAATCTGCGCTTATGGTCACGCACCAGCTAACACCACTCCGTAATGTCGACCAAATACTCGTCATGGAGAATGGACTTCTGGTTCAATCCGGCCAATTTGAAACGCTTGCCCAAGAGCAAGGTCTATTCCAATCAATGCTTCAAGCTAACCAAGCTCTAAACCAAGCGAATAAGGGGAACCTAGATGCGTGATTTACTTCCCTACTTAAAGCTGTATAAAAAGCACTGGTTTGGCCTATCTCTTGGCATGCTACTGGCCTTTTTGACTGTAGCGGCATCAATTGGTCTACTCACTCTGTCGGGTTGGTTTTTATCAGCGGCTGCAGTCGCGGGCTTAACCATCGCTCGTGAAACCTTCAACTACATGCTTCCGGGTGCTTTTGTACGTGGCTTTGCAATGGGCCGAACTGCGGGGCGTTGGGGAGAGCGCGTCGTTAGCCATAACGCAACATTTAAGCTCCTGACTGATCTGCGTGTATTCTTCTTCTCAAAGTTAGCTCCTCTCATTCCGGGTCGAGTCTCGAACCTGCGTGATGCTGACTTGCTCAACCGCCTTGTCGCTGACGTTGATGCAATGGACCACGTTTATCTGCGCCTTATCAGCCCAATGGTTGTCGGTACTCTTGGCATTCTTGGCCTAACCGCCCTAGTCTGCTGGTTTGATAAAGATCTTGGACTAACGCTTGGCGCGATTCTAATGTCGCTGGTTCTTACTTGGCCAGTCTTGTTCTACAAACTTGGTAAACGTAACGGTAGCGAGCTAACTCAGCATAAAGCTCAGCTGCGTATTTCGACACTCGATTGGCTTCAGGGCTATAGCGAACTTACCTTATTTGGTGCAGAAGAACGCTACCGTAATGCGATTCTTAATGCTCAAGATAAGCTGCTGAAAAACCAGTACTTCAATGCACACTTTTCCGGTATTGCTCAAGCACTACTAATGTTAGCTAACGGCTGGACGGTCGTTCTCATGTTGTGGCTTGCAGCTGATGGCGTGGGCGGAAACACGCCAGATCCGATGATCGCACTGGTCGCATTTGCAACGATGGCAAGCGTCGAGTTACTCATGCCGATTGCCGGAGCCTTCCAGCATCTCGGCCAGACACTAACCTCTGCTCGCCGACTCAATGACATCATTCTTTCAGAACCCGACGTACTGTTTCCTGAAGAACGTGTCGAGCATGGCGAAGAGTACTCGATTGCCTATAAAGATATTTCTTTCCATTATCCAGACAGTGATAGCCAAGTTATTTCCAATGTTGATCTAACCATTCCTGCGCAGCATCGCGTCGCTATCGTCGGTCAAACAGGTTCAGGCAAATCAACCCTACTCCAGTTACTTAATCGCTATTGGGATGTACAGCGTGGCACCATCGAGATTGCAGGAAAGCCAATTGACCAATGGAGTGAAAGCCAGCTTCGCCAAGCAATCAGTGTCGTTAGCCAACGTGTTGATATATTGAACGGCTCACTACGCGATAATCTAGTGATGGCGAAACCACAAGCCGATGACCAAGAGCTTTCTCAAGCATTGGAAAAAGTGGGTCTATCGAAGCTATTAGAAGATACAGCTCTTGATACTTGGTTAGGTGATGGCGGGCGCCAGTTATCTGGTGGTGAAAAACGCCGAATCGGTATTGCGAGAGCATTACTCCACAATGCACCGATCTTGCTACTGGATGAGCCGACAGAAGGCTTAGATAAACAGACAGAGCAGCAAATGATGCAACTGTTCGAGCAGCATTTTAAAGGCAAGACCGTGGTGTTCATTACTCACCGATTAGTTAACCTCGATAAAATGGACTCTATTTGTTTAATCGAGCAAGGAGCAATCGTTGAGCATGGCAGCCATGATGACCTGATGGCTGAGCAAGGACGTTACTACGCGCTTAATCAGACTTTATAGACAGGCTGATGAGTAGAAAAGGCCCGGTGTGACTTCTCGTTGTGCTGGGTCTTTTTGTATATTTATACCTATGAAGCCACTAGGAGTAACATGTTCTTGAACTCAACGCCTGATGATGAGCCTACCTTCCCTAACCCATGCGTGCGTAACTGCTGCCTCGACGGAAACGATGTCTGCTTGGGTTGCTTTCGCACACTTGAAGAAATTCTAAACTGGTCTCGGTCATCCAACGTCGAAAAGAAAGACATCTTAGCCAAATGTAAACAAAGAGAAGCGCAAAACAGCCGAAATTAACGACCGTCCTTACACACATTATTACTATTTCATCCTCTCAAATTTGACTCATTCCCCTATTCTGCAAAACCAACTTCTCGTAAGATTCAAGCGCGTAAATAATTTTTGTCGATAGTCTGAAAACAGCTCACGCCCTGACAATTCATCCGCGTGAACTCCTAGCAGTAATGGCCATTTTTCCTTACAGTCACAGTTATCAATAACGAAAAACAATTAATTCAATGAATCAATAAACACCATGAAAGACCAATTAACGATTACTGTTTCGACTATCAATGGTTCCAAGCATTGGTATTTCAGCAAAGCGATGCAACGTCACTTTAAAACCTGCTTAGTTGTTGTTGCACTGGCTATCACCGCAACCGTGTTTCTGATTGATCATCTTTACTCTCAAGTTGGCGATGCGATGTTAAAGCAGTCAGAGCTAGCCGAACATTCGCGTAGTATTGGCCAAGAGTTAGATAGCTTAAAGGCGCTCAAGTCGGAACTCGAAACTGATTTATCCGAGCGTGAAGAACGCGTGCAATTGGTCTCAGAAAGATTGGTAGAGTTAGAAAAAGTGCTTGGGTTCTCTAATGAGACCACCGAGCACAGTTTAGATACACGCTTAGATATCGCTGCTATTACCTCAAACGTCAGATTGGCGATGCTCAATCAGATCCCTAGCGGCTCGCCTGTTGGAAACATCAGGATGTCATCAGGTTTTGGTAAACGCATTCACCCTGTTACCAAAACCAGCAAAATGCATCGAGGATTGGATTTTGCTGCAAATACCGGCACAAAAGTATACGCCCCTGCGGACGGGGTGGTTGAAGTGACTCGATACAGCAGTAAAGGGTCGGGGAACTTTTTGCGTTTACAACATTCTTTCGGCTTTTCGAGCTCTTATTCACACTTAAAAGGGTTCAAAGTCAAAAACGGTGAGTTTGTCAGAAAAGGACAGCTTATCGCTATCTCAGGCAACAGTGGCCTTTCTTCTGGTCCCCACCTTCACTATGAGGTGCGTTTTGTCGGAAGAGCGCTAAATCCTCGATCATTCGTTGACTGGAATCTGAATAATTTTGAAGACATCTTTACTAAGGAGCGACAAATACGATGGGAATCTTTAATCGAGACCGTAGAACAGCGAGTAGCTCAGCAACTTCAACTATCATCGCCAAAGGATGTGCTGTTAGCGGAGAACTCAAGGTAGAAAGCGATATTCAGATTGATGGCATCGTAGAAGGTCAACTGCACGTAGACGGCACCTTAGTCGTTGCAGAAAGCGGCTGCGTGAAAGGAGAGATTTACGCAAAACAACTTATCGTCAACGGTACTCTTGATGGCAACTGCTATGTAGAACGCGTTCAAGTGCTGTCGAAAGGACGTGTGAGTGGCAAGATTTGGAGCAATAATTTAAGTATCGAGCCTGGTGGTAAGTTCTTCGGTGAAGCGGCAGAGCTGCCTGAAAAAGAAGTGGTGAGCCTAAATAAATCATCGTCTGAAGGCCAAACTAAACCATTCTCAAGCCACAAGAGCGCCTAGCCCATTGGGCATTCTGGGAGAACAGAATCAACCCGCTTGATTCAATACCGTTCTCGAAGAGCTTCAGAAACAAAAAATCCGAGTGTTATCAACACTCGGATTTAGAATCTGCTTAGCTAAAACTACTGTTTAGCGCTGCTTATTACGTGCGTTTGGTTTACCCGCACCTTTCTTAGGCTTACGGCGTGATGGGTTGTTACTACGACCACCACCGCTGTTTACGCGCTCTTCATGACGTTTAACTGCACGACGGATCTTCTGGCTACGAGAACGCTCACGCTTACGAGAAGTGTTCGCTTTGTTTTCATCAAGTAGCGTCTCTTTCTCTGGACGAAGTTCTACAAGTTCACGCAAGTAGTTCACTTCTTTCAGATCAAGTTCCATCCATCCACCACGAGGCAGTTTCTTGTCTAGGTAGATATCACCGTAACGTACACGCTTCAGGCGGCTTACTGTCGTATCTTGAGATTCCCAAAGACGACGCACTTCGCGGTTACGACCTTCGTTGATTGCAACATAGAAAGTGTGGTTCATACCATCACCGCCTGCGTATACAACATCTTCGAAACGCGCCATGCCATCTTCTAGCTCTACGCCACGTACTAGGTTCTTAACTTTCTGTTCAGTTACTTCACCAAACACACGTACCAAGTATTCACGCTCTACTTGACGGCTAGGGTGCATTAGACGGTTTGCAAGTTCACCATCTGTTGTAAATAGCAGTAGGCCCGATGTGTTCGCATCTAGACGACCAACAGAGATCCAGCGAGAACCACGGATTTTAGGTAGACGGTCAAATACAGTTCGGCGACCTTCAGGGTCATGACGAGTACACAATTCACCTTCCGGCTTGTAGTACGCAAGAACTCGACAAACCACCTCTTCCTGAGCTTTCGCAGAAACAGTATGACCATCGATACGCACAACGGCGTTTTCATCTTCTAGTCGTTCACCAAGCTTAGCTACAACACCGTTCACACTCACGCGACCCGCTTTAATTAAAGCTTCAAGTTCGCGACGAGAGCCATGACCAGCTCGAGCTAATACTTTCTGTAATTTTTCGTTCATTTATCTACCTATGTGTCGTCTTCTCAGACGTCGAATAAACAAGTGCGACCCAAAATCGCGGCCGCACATTATCGCAAAAACTGTGGAGGAAATCACTAACTTTTGATTACTCAAAAGGGGCTGGATCACCTGAACCTAAACGAGCTACTTTAGGTTCATCATCACTAAAATCGATGACAGTCGTTGGCTGTTCACCTAGGTAACCGCCGTTCAAAATACAGTCAACAGCGTGCTCTAGTTTATCGCGGATATCTTCAGGGTCTGACTCAGTGATGTCATTACCCGGCAAGATAAGTGACGTCGACATTAGAGGCTCACCCAGTGCTTCTAACAAATCCAAAGCAATACGGTTATCCGGTACACGAATACCAATCGTCTTACGCTTTGAATTCATCAAACGACGTGGCACTTCTTTCGTCCCTTTAAAAATAAAGGTGTAAGGACCTGGAGTGTTGTTTTTCAGTAGACGAAATGCACCATTATCAACACGTGCGTAGAGTGACAGTTCTGAAAGGTCACGACACAGTAGCGTGAAGTTATGCTTATCATCTAAACGGCGAATTTGACAAATTCTTTCTAGCGCCTGTTTGTTTTCAAGCTGACAGCCAAGGGCATAGCCTGAATCGGTTGGGTAAACCACTACCCCACCATTACGTATGATTGCTACAGCTTGGTTAATCAAGCGAGCCTGTGGGTTTTCTGGGTGAACGTAAAAAAACTGGCTCATTGTAATTCCTCAATATCGAGTCTCACGACTCTATAGTTAATTGGTATTGATTGAATCTGATTTAGAAGGCTCAATACCCCAATCTTTCCATACCGCTTCGACACCTGACGGTAACCAAAGGTTTCGTCCTAGCTCCATCCACGGTGACGGATAATGAAAGTCACTGCCTTGTGAGGCTAATAGTTTGTATTGTATAGCATAATCAGCCAAGTTGCGTCTTTCTTGTTGCCCTTGTTGAGGTTGAGCGACTTCCATCGCATCTCCGCCTGCCTCAGCAAAAGCCGCCAATAGACGTTTGATCCATTTAGCGGTTAAATCGTAACGTCCAGGATGAGCTAAAACGGCTTGACCACCAGCTGCGTGAATTGCATCAACCGCCTCTTTCATTGAACACCATGTCGGTGGCACATAGCCTGGATTGTTGCGCGTTAAATACTTTTTAAATACCTGCTGCATGGTTTTGGCATAACCATTATCCACCAACCACTTCGCAAAGTGGGCACGAGTAACTGGCGCATCTCCAGCGATTAGTTTTACCTCTTCGAGCACCCCTTCTCTGGTCGCCTTTTCCAGTCGCTGGGCAATCAGCTCAGCACGAGATTCTCGATGACTTTTCTGTTGCTCAATAAGAGACTCCAACGCATCGTTTGCTGGGTCGATATTTAGACCAACGATGTGAATGTCTTTATTCTGCCAGACCGTTGAAATCTCAATACCATTAATCAGTTTGATAGGCAGTTCATTGTCATTAATGTATTGATGCGCCAAATCCAAACCATCAACCGTATCATGATCAGTGATTGCTAAAACTTCTAGGTTAAAGCTTAGTGCGCGATCAATCAGTTCATTCGGAGGTAATCGTCCATCAGAGGCGGTGGTATGGCTATGTAAATCAATTCTCATAATTTTGTTTTTTTAGTTGACTTTTTACCTCTGCACTAGTTAACTAGTACACAAATACGAAGTACCTGAATTTGGGCTCATTATGTTACAAGACATCAACCTAAAGCAAAACGCAAAAGTTAACGCTGATACGATTAATCGTAGCTCAGCTGACCTTGCTTGGTGGCGCACTTGGACAAGTTCTTGGTGGGCTAACGTGTACTTCTAAATTATAGATTTCATGTATATCAAGCCCGCTACCATAGCGGGCTTTTTGTTTTGTTGTCTGCCTCACACCTAAGTGCTTAAACAATCACCAGATTTGACCAAATCTTAATTGGGAGAACGTTTGCTTTATGCGACTATGTACGGCAGGAAGAAAAATTATTAAGAGAAAAGGAGGTCTTGTGAACAAGGCCATTAATATTCAAAAGCTAGGAAACCTTGAGCTCATTCGCACAACCGCCCCTTACGCTCAGGATCCAACGCAATTGTTCCATACTCTGTGCGAGAACAAGACGGATAGCCTGTTGCTAGAGTCGGCCGAGATCGATTCCAAGCAAGATCTTCAAAGCTTACTGATTGTTGATTCTGCAGTACGTATCGTCTGTTTTGGTCACACTGTCACTATGACTGCGCTGACTGAAAACGGTAAGCACCTACTTTCTCACTTAACTCATAATATTAACGACGGTATTGAAAACCGTTTTGACGGAACAGAGCTTGTTCTCGAGTACACCTCTCCTTGCGATACGCTTGATGAAGATTCGCGACTACGTGAGGCCTCTTCTTTCGATGCACTCAGACTGATTCAGCACAGCTTCGATATTGAAGGGCTACACAAACATGCGATATTTATCGGTGGTCTTTTTGCTTACGACCTTGTGGCCAATTTTGAGCCTTTAGGTAGCGCGCTGGCGACCAATCAGTGCCCAGATTATGTCTTTTATGTGGCCGAGACTCTACTGGTTGTCGATCACCAAAAACAGAGCTGTGACTTACAAGCGGCACTGTTTGCCAACGACGAAACGAAACCAACACTTGAAGCGCGCTTAGAAGAGATACGCCAAGCTTGTTCAACGTTGAAGCAATTGCCAAATGCAACGCCCGTAGCAGATACAAGCGCAGTACCAAGTGTCTCAGACGAAGACTTCTGTCAAACCGTACGTGACTTAAAACAGTACGTTGTGAAAGGCGATGTATTTCAAGTCGTGCCGTCACGCCGGTTTACCTTGCCGTGCCCTTCTCCTCTCGCCGCATATAAAGAGCTTAAACAGTCAAACCCAAGCCCTTACATGTTCTATATGCAAGATGAGCTGTTTACTCTGTTTGGCGCATCACCTGAAAGCGCGCTTAAGTACGAAACTCATACCAACCAAGTTGAAATCTACCCAATTGCGGGGACTCGCCGCCGCGGAAAGCGCCCGAATGGAGAGATCGATTTCGACCTAGACTGCCGCATTGAATTAGAGCTTCGCACCGACAAAAAAGAAAACGCAGAACACATGATGCTGGTTGACTTAGCACGTAACGATGTTGCGCGTATTTCCGAAGCAGGCACTCGTCATGTGGCTGACCTACTTAAAGTAGACCGCTACAGCCACGTGATGCACTTGGTATCTCGCGTGGTTGGCCAACTACGCAACGATCTAGATGCCCTACATGCCTACCAAGCTTGTATGAACATGGGCACGCTAACCGGTGCACCTAAGATTCGAGCAATGCAGCTGATTCGCGATGTTGAAGGAGCTCGTCGTGGCAGCTACGGCGGCGCAGTTGGCTACCTAACCGGTGAAGGGACATTAGATACCTGTATCGTGATTCGCTCGGCATACGTGGAAAACGGCATTGCCCAAGTTCAAGCTGGCGCAGGTGTGGTATTTGATTCTGACCCGCAAGCGGAAGCAGATGAAACGCGCGGCAAAGCTCAAGCAGTAATCTCTGCGATTCAAGCGGCTCATCAGCCAATTCAAGATAAGTAATAGGTGGAAGAGATGGCGAATATCCTATTTATCGATAACTTTGACTCTTTCACTTACAACCTAGTTGATCAATTTCGTTCCCTAGGTCACGAAGTCAAAATCTATCGTAACAACATTGCCGCTGACACGATTGAATCAGCGGTTAAACAATCAGAAAACCCTGTCGTCCTATTATCGCCAGGGCCTGGTGCACCCGCTGACGCTGGCTCTATGCCGGAGATCATTCAGCGCTTAAAAGGCAAAGTACCTATGATTGGCATCTGCCTTGGTCATCAGGCGATTGTCGAAGCGTACGGCGGCACTGTTGCAGGCGCTGGTGAGATCATCCACGGTAAAGTGTCGATGATGGAACACCAAAATCACGCAACCTATGCTCAATTGCCTTCTCCACTTGCAATTGCACGCTACCACTCATTAGTCGCAACGCATGTGCCAGACTCGCTAACCATTACTGCTGAAGTTGATGACTTAGTGATGTCTGTTGTACAAGAAGAAGACAAAGTGTGTGGATTCCAATTCCACCCTGAATCGATTATGACCACCTACGGCGCGACCTTATTGGCCAATGCGATTGAGTGGGCTCTAAAGAAGAACGACAAATAAGGAATAACGTCATGGAACAGATTATCAACAAACTTTACGAGCAGCAGTCACTCACTCAAGAAGAGAGCCAACAGCTATTTGATGTCATCATTCGTGGTGAGCTAGATCCAATCCTAATGGCCTCTGCATTGACTGCACTAAAAATCAAAGGCGAAACCCCTGACGAAATTGCGGGTGCAGCAAAAGCACTACTAGCTAATGCGAACCCTTTCCCACGCCCGGATTATGATTTCGCAGATATCGTCGGTACGGGTGGTGATGGTCATAACACGATTAATATTTCAACGACGGCCGCGTTTGTCGCAGCAGCTTGTGGCTTAAAAGTCGCTAAACACGGTAACCGCAGTGTATCAAGCAAGTCTGGCAGCTCTGACTTACTGGACTCTTTCGGTATTAATCTTGCGATGAGCGCAGAAGATACTCGAACAGCAGTCGATGAAATCGGGGTAGCGTTCTTATTCGCCCCTCAGTACCACGGTGGTGTACGTCATGCGATGCCTGTACGTCAAACCATGAAGACGCGTACGATTTTCAACATTTTAGGTCCATTGATTAACCCTGCTCGCCCAAACATCGAACTGATGGGCGTGTACTCACAAGAGCTTGTTCGTCCTATCGCAGAAACCATGTTACAAATGGGTATGAAGCGCGCGGCCGTGGTACACGGTAGTGGTTTAGATGAAGTCGCGATTCACGGTGATACGACGGTCGCTGAGATCAAAGACGGTGAGATTGTTGAGTACACACTTACCCCTGCGGACTTTGGTTTAGAATCTCATCCACTTGAAGCGATTAAAGGTGGCGATCCAGAAGAGAACAAAGCGATCATCACCAACATGCTAACGGGTAAAGGTACAGATGCCCAACTTGGCGCAGTTGCTGCCAATGTTGCCCTGTTGATGCGCTTATTCGGTCATGAAGATCTTAAAGCCAATACCCAACAAGCTATCGATGCAATGAATTCAGGTAAAGCTTACGAGCTTGTCAAAAAACTTGCCGCGCACGCGTAACCCAGAGCAAAAGGAAACATCATGACTGAGGTTAAAAATAAGCTATCCGAGCATGTTTCAGTAAAAGAAGCTGAAATGGCTGAAGTATTGGCAAAAATTGTCAAAGATAAGTATCAATGGGTAGCCGAGCGCAAAGAGCAACAGCCACTTGATACATTTAAAGACGAGCTGACCGCTTCTGATCGTAGCTTCTACGATGCACTTAACAACCAAAACACGGTATTCATTACTGAGTGTAAAAAAGCATCTCCTTCGAAAGGTCTGATCCGAGATGACTTCGATTTAGATTACATTGCGTCGGTATACAACAACCACGCTAATGCGATTTCAGTGCTGACCGACGAGAAGTACTTCCAAGGTAGCTTTGAGTTTCTGCCACAGGTACGCAAACACGCAAAGCAGCCTATCCTGTGTAAAGACTTCATGGTTGATAGCTACCAAGTGTACTTGGCGCGCCACTACCAAGCAGATGCGATTCTGCTGATGCTTTCTGTACTCAACGACCAAGAGTATGCAGTACTTGCCGAAGTTGCGCACTCACTTGAAATGGGAGTGTTAACCGAAGTCAGCAATGAAGAAGAGCTGCATCGCGCCGTCAAGTTAGGCGCAAAAGTTATCGGCATTAATAACCGTAACCTGCGCGACCTATCTACTGATTTAAATCGCACAAAAGAGCTTGCACCAACCATTCGTGAGCTTGCACCAGAAGCAACCATCATTTCAGAGTCTGGCATCTACACGCATCAGCAAGTGAGAGATCTAGCTACATATGCAGACGGCTTCCTCATTGGTAGTTCACTGATGGCTGAAGACAACTTAGAACTTGCAGTACGTAAAGTGACATTAGGTGAGAATAAGGTATGTGGCCTGACTCACCCAGATGATGCCGCTAAAGTTTACAAAGCAGGTGCGATCTTTGGTGGTCTGATTTTCGTTGAAGCCTCTAAACGCTTCGTAAACCTAGAAGAAGCGCGCTTAACAATGAGTGGCGCACCGCTAAAGTACATTGGCGTGTTCCAAAACCACTCTATCGACCAAATCACTGAGACTGCAGAACAACTAGGCCTGACTGGTGTACAACTGCATGGCGACGAAGACCAAGCCTTTGTTTCCGAGCTCAAAGCCAAGCTTCCAGAACAGGCCGAAATTTGGAAAGCCTATGGTGTTAGCGAATCTATGCCAACGCTGATTGCTGAGCATATCGACCGTCACTTATTGGACACTAAGGTTGGTAAACAAGTCGGCGGCACAGGCCTTGTATTTGATTGGTCACTGATTGGCGACCCATCCAAGGTGATGTTGGCAGGTGGAATTACTCCGTTCAACGCCCAAAAAGCTGCAGAGCAAGGTTGTCTGGGCTTAGACCTAAACTCCGGCGTGGAGTCTTCTCCAGGTAAGAAAGACGCGGAAAAACTTGAACAAGCTTTTGCAGCAATTCGAAACTACTAATTATTTATAGCGTGAGTGATAACTGGCGCTATCCCAAAATGAAGGATTTACACCATGGCTAAATTAGATGCCTACTTCGGCGAATACGGTGGTCAGTATGTACCACAGATTCTTGTCCCTGCTCTTGAGCAACTAGAACAAGCGTTTATTGACGCGCAGGAAGACCCTGAGTTTCGCAGTGAGTTTATGGCTCTACTGCAGGAGTACGCAGGCCGTCCTACCGCGTTAACATTAACTCGTAACCTAACTAAGGGTACGAAAACCAAACTGTACCTAAAACGTGAAGATCTTCTTCACGGTGGCGCACACAAAACTAACCAAGTATTAGGTCAAGCTCTGCTAGCCAAACGTATGGGTAAAGAAGAGATCATTGCTGAAACTGGTGCTGGTCAACACGGCGTGGCTACTGCGCTGGCGTGTGCCCTACTTGGTCTTAAGTGTCGAGTATACATGGGGGCAAAAGACGTTGAGCGTCAAAGCCCGAACGTATTCCGTATGAAGCTAATGGGCGCAGAGGTTATCCCTGTGCACTCTGGCTCTGCAACCCTCAAAGATGCTTGTAACGAAGCTCTGCGTGACTGGTCAGCAAGCTATGAAGACGCTCACTACCTATTAGGTACAGCAGCAGGTCCCCACCCATTCCCAACCATCGTTCGCGATTTCCAACGTATGATTGGTGAAGAGACTAAGAACCAAATTCTAGCGCGCGAAGGCCGCCTACCTGACGCAGTGATTGCCTGTGTAGGTGGTGGTTCGAATGCCATCGGTATGTTCGCTGACTTCATTGAAGAAGAAACCGTTCGTCTAATCGGTGTTGAACCAGCTGGTAAAGGTATTGATACAGACCAACACGGCGCGCCGCTGAAACACGGTAAAACGGGTATCTTCTTTGGTATGAAAGCGCCATTGATGCAAGATGAAAATGGTCAGGTTGAAGAGTCTTACTCAGTATCAGCAGGTCTCGATTTCCCATCAGTTGGTCCACAACACGCGCACCTTAACGCAATTGGTCGCGCTGAATACGACAACGTCACTGATGATGAAGCGCTGGATGCGTTCCAAGAGCTCGCTCGTAGCGAAGGTATCATTCCTGCTCTCGAGTCATCTCATGCTCTTGCACACGCACTACGTATGGCTCGCGAGAACCCAGAGAAAGAACAGCTATTAGTGGTTAACTTATCTGGTCGCGGCGACAAAGACATCTTTACTGTACATGACATTCTGCAACAAAAAGGAGCGATCTAATGAACCGTTATGAAAAGCTATTCGCGAGCCTAAGTGACAAAAACCAAGGTGCTTTCGTTCCGTTCGTAACAGTTTGCGATCCGAACCCTGAGCAGTCTCTAAAAATCATGGAAGCTTTGGTTGAAGCTGGCGCTGATGCCCTAGAGCTTGGTATTCCATTCTCTGACCCGCTGGCAGATGGCCCAACGATTCAAGGTGCTAACATTCGTGCTCTGGATTCTGGCGCAACACCTGATATTTGTTTTGATCTGATTGGACAAGTTCGCGCTAAGTACCCAGACCTTCCGATTGGTCTACTAATGTACGCCAACCTTGTTTACTCTCGTGGCATTGACAACTTCTATGAGCGCTGCGCCAAAGCTGGTATCGATTCAGTTCTTATTGCTGACGTTCCGACTAACGAGAGTGAAGAGTTTGTTGCAGCGGCGAAAAAACATGGTGTTGAGCCAATTTTCATTGCACCACCAACGGCATCAGACGAGACGTTAACACAAGTAGCAGAGTTAGGTGGCGGTTACACTTACCTACTTTCACGTTCAGGTGTGACGGGGGCAGAAACCAAAGCAAACATGCCAGTCAGCACTCTACTTGACCGCCTAAACCAGTTTGATGCACCACCTGCGCTACTGGGCTTTGGTATCTCTGAACCTGAGCAAGTAAAGCAAGCGATCGAAGCCGGTGCAGCAGGCGCTATTTCCGGGTCTGCCGTTGTGAAAATCATAGAAAACAACGTCGAGCAGCCAGACAAGATGTTACAGCAGCTTGAGAACTTTGTTTCATCCATGAAAGCTGCGACACAAAAGTAACGTGTTAGCCATCTAAACTTCTATGAGATCGATTTCTTAACACCATGAGAAATCGATCTTTTTTTTAACATTCACCCGCCATTCCCATCATTGAAATTCCAAATAGATCTATAACCTCAAATACACACCGTCGTTATAACCCATCAAGCAAACGTTTGCTATTGAGCAAAAAATTGTCACTTATCAACAAAACTGTTTTTAAATGCACCTCTTGCTGCTGACACGTATTGCTAATTGTAAAATTTAAGTGTAAAAAGCGAGACGAAATTATTAACCATGTTTGAGTTTTAACTCAGATGGTAATTCTGGATTTTTAAATTTTGTTAGCACAGAGGTTATGGAAGTGTTAAAAGAAAAGAGTTTGCTAAGCAATATTGGTGTGCAAGTTGTCATCGCCATGATTATCGGTACTGCCGTTGGTGCCTTCATGGGCGAGAGTGCAACCATGTTCGCTCCTTTAGGTGCGATCTTTATCAACCTAATTAAAATGCTGGTTATCCCATTGGTAGCCGTTGCACTGATTTCTGGTGCAGCTGGCCTTGGTAATAGCCAATCAGCTGGTAAAGTTGGTGTGGTGACTTTGGGCTACTTCGGCCTAACGTCTGCACTAGCGGTAGCACTAGCCCTATTTATGGGTGAAGTATTCAAGCCTGGCATGGGCATCGACGTATCTGGCGTTGAAGGCATGTTCTCAGCTGAATACGCTTCAAAAGGTGAACTTCCTACTTTCTGGGCGACCATCACTGGTATGATCCCTACCAACGTTTTCCAATCACTAAATGAAGCAAACATCCTACAGATCCTAGTCTTCTGTATGTTCTTTGGTATTGCGATTTCTAAGCAAGCGAAAGAAAAGCGTGAGCCAATCATCAACGGTGTAAACGCTATCGTTGACGCAATGGTATGGATGATCAACAAAGTTATGATCATTGCTCCAATCGGCGTATTCGGCCTTATGGCTGAAGCAGTTGGTACGTTTGGTTTTGGTGCACTAATGGTAGTGTTCAAGCTATTCGTTGTTTACGTTGCTGCGATTCTTATTTTCGGTTTTGTTGCTTACCCTCTAATGGTGCACATCTTCACTAAGACATCTGCGAAGAAGTTCCTAGTTGCAATGAAGAAACCTCAAGCGGTTGCTCTATCAACAGCATCATCAATGGCAACGCTACCAGTAACACTAGATACTGTTGAACACGAACTGGGGGTTAAGAACTCTACGGCATCATTCGTTCTTCCTCTAGGTGCAACAATCAACATGAGCGGTAACGCAATCTACTACGGTTTGGTTGCAATCTTCTTTGCTCAGCTATTCAACATTGATCTAGGTATGGGCGCGTACATCGCGATCATCGTTACCTCTACCCTAGGTGCGGTAGGTCAAGCAGGTGTTCCTGGTCCATCTTTCCTAGTGGTTGCTGTACTTCTAGCGGCTGGTATTCCAATCGAAGGTCTACCACTACTATTCGCTCTTGACCGTATCTTCGACATGATTCGTACAGCACTTAACATCACCGGTGATGCAGCGTGTGCAGTTATCGTTGATGCACTAATCGAAGACGAAGAAAAAGAAGCTGAACTGCAAAAACAACAAGCTTAATCGCTCCTCGTTCTAGATAGACAAAAGCCACTCTAACGAGTGGCTTTTTTAATTCTATTCCGCACTAATCTATACGCTCAAGAAGTAGCTCAAATAGGCGGTCTCTTTTTTGTAGCCTAATGATTCATAGAGGCTTTGCGCTACAACATTATCATGGGCGGTTTCTAAACTAAGACCATTCGCTCCGGTTTCTATCGCATGTTGTGTAGCGGCATTCATTAATGCTCTGCCTACTCCGCCCGAACGCCCGCTCTCGGTCACAAACAGATCGTTTAAGATCCAACTACGCTGTGCTGACACTGACGAGAAACTTGGGTAAAGCTGGGTAAAGCCCACGGGTTCCCCATCAACATTCAGTGCTAAAAAGACGACGGACTCTTCATTGTAAAGCCTTTCGTTAATATAGTGATGAGCGAGATTGAGGTCACTCTCTTGACCATAAAAAACTCGATACTGATTGAATAGATCGGCAACTAAGTCCAACTGCTCGACGGTGGCTCTCATGATATTGGTAGTCAATGGTGTTCTCACATTCCTTGTTTCGAATACTTTAGATAGTGTCAATCTACCCAATAAATCTCAACGTCTAGATTTAACTTTTCAAGGCATGTCGCAAAGCTAAACCTTTGAACTTCATATTGCCCATGCAATCACATGGAGTGCCACTACACTGACCGTTAGGTTTCTTCTCATTACCGGATAACCTTCAATACTGTTTGCTGACGTATCTTTGCAAATTCTGCGCTCACAAAGCCAAAGAGCACCAAACCCAAGCGCTAAGAGAACAATCACCAAATGGGTACTTTGACTGCTTTGCAATAATAGCCCCCAAACGAGCAACGCGAACACATTACTGGCAACAAGTGCCGCTCTGTTTGGAACTGACTTCGTTACGCCACCTGATAATCCCCTTCCCCACAACACGCCTGACAAGAAGCTCAAAATAATGACGCTGTATGAGATGAAAATCTGGCTACCTGAAAGCCCCAAGAAAGACATATTTGTCGCCATCATTCCCGCACCAGCGATAAAGGGGATCAGCCCTAGGTAGCCCAACTTATACATCGTTTTTTTATTCGAATTCATATCGTTACCTCAGGCTATAATTGCTGCTCAATCACACTGCGTAATTTACTATCCATCGGGTTGGTAGAACTAGGAAACGTCGCAACCACTTCACCATTTTTGTTGACTAGAAACTTGTAGAAGTTCCATCTTGGCTCTACCCCTGCCTGCTTACTGATTTTCTCAAATACTGGGTTAGCGCCACTGCCCTTCACGCTGGAACGGGCCATCATAGGAAAGGTGACACCGTAATCTAGGTAGCAAACTTTAGCGGTTTGCTCTTCGGTGCCTTTGTCTTGGCGAAAGTCGTTACTTGGAAAGCCAACTACGACAAAATTCTGATCTTTATACTGCTGATAGAGCTTTTCTAAATCATCAAACTGGGAGGTAAAACCACACTGGCTCGCAGTGTTAACCACAAGCAAAGTTTGTCCCTTAAACTCGTTACACAGATTAACCGTATCTGTCGAGTTTAATAACCGTTGCTCTCCTTTAAGGATATCCGGACATTGAGATGCAACCGAAGAAAAAGAGATAAGACTGAGGAAAAGAGTGAAGACTGTTATGAATTTCATGATTGTCAGCTCGAGTGGATAAATAATAGCTTCGTACTCATTCGAGCAACAAAATGATCACTTTATACGTGTAAGTAAGGCGCAGCTAACTGATGGATATTCACTTTTGCTCCTAAGCGCGCAGCCAGTAAATACATACCACCAATCTTACGGTGTAGGAACAGTGCATCAGCCGGAGGTGTGTGCCAGTAATCTTGCTCCATACTTAATATCGTTCCAGCCTCTCTTAAACGCATAGCTAAGCCACTGGCTCTGAAATCATACTCTTCATCCATCAGCATAGGCTCACAGGCAAGTTTAACCAAGTTAAGTATGGCTTCTCGCTGCTCCGGTAAAATGTCCTGACTGAAAAAACCGATTTGTTCTAAGGCATCATTCAAGCCCGACTCACTCCCTCGCACCACTGATGAAAAAGCCTTGCGATACCCGTCACTGAATCTGTCACTGTATTCGCGTGTCGCACCAAAATCGAGTAAACCAATCTGCTTTGTTTCCGGCATATAAAGGTAATTCGCGAAATTAGGGTCAGTCTGAACCATTTTGAAGTCGAACAACTCTCTGAACATCAACTCAAGCAGACGATGCATCACAAGATCTCGCTCTGATTGTTCTAGCCTTTCAGCATGCTCAATGGATATACCCTCAAGGTAATCCATCGCTAAGACAGATTCTGAAGTAATATCAGTATGAATATTAGGTACCACAAAGTGATCTGTATTTTGCAAAGCTTGATGATAACGCTGTGCAAAGTTCGCTTCACGCTGGTAATCCGCTTCATCGTGCAGCTGTTTTTTCGCTTCTTCGAGTAAGCCCTTATAATCAACAGACTCTGGAATCAGGCCAACGATACTGAGCAATGTCCCCACGTTATCGACATCACTATTAATGCTTTTCCTGATTCCCGGATACTGAACTTTCACTGCGAGCTTTTCACCATCATCGTTATAGGCTTGGTGCACCTGACCAATAGAGGCACTCGCTACAGGCTTAAAGTTAAAAGCCGAAAAATGGAGCTTCCACCCTGTCCCTAATGCCCCTTCTAACACCTGATTGAGCTGCTTCGCAGGTAGCGGGTCGGCATCTGAACGAAGCCTTGCGAGAATATCAGCAAGTTCTGGCTCAAGAACGTCGCCCGCATCCATAGATAGCATTTGACCCAACTTCATTGCAGCGCCACGTAAGTGGGCCAGTTGTTCGGTAAGTCTTGAGATATTCGCTGGTGTCAGAATCAGATCTTTTGCCTTAGGCCTTTGACCTTTTGCTAACTGCTTAGTCCCTTCAGTTAAAACGTTGCCTGCAACACGAGTAGCCAGTGACGCAAGCTTTCCGAAGCGTGAGATTCGATGGGTAGGTATGTTTTTCTGTTTTGTCGACATGAACTATCTCTTTAATGATTCACACTTGTATACGTTCAAAACGGCTATATAGGCTCAATTAACACGATTTATTCTCAGCTAAGGTGCTTAAATTGAAGCTCAACCAAACGCTGATACAACTCGCAACTGCCCATCAACTGTTGGTGGTTACCAACATCCACCAGCTTTCCGTGGTCAAAGACTGCGATCTTGTCAGCATGTTGGATAGTAGAGAGTCGGTGTGCGATGATAATTGTCGTTCGATTGCGCATTAGTTCATCTAAGGCTTGCTGAACATGATGTTCACTCTCACTGTCGAGCGCACTGGTCGCCTCATCAAGCAGTAAGATACTTGGATCTTTTAAGATGGCTCGCGCAATAGCAATACGTTGACGTTGCCCCCCCGACAAGCGGACGCCTCGTTCACCCAGAAAGCTCTGGTAACCTTCTGGCAGTTTCATAATAAAATCATGGGCGTGGGCTTTCTTCGCCGCTTCAATCACCTGCTCGTTAGTAGCATCAGGATTTCCGTAACGAATATTGTAAAAGACATCATTACTAAACAAAGCAGGCTGCTGAGGGACAAGCGCCATCTGTTCACGTAGCTCACTTGGTGAAAAGTTTCGCACGTCCACACCACCATATGTTACTTCACCCTGTTGCGGGTCATAGAAGCGCTGTAACAGCTCAAACAGAGTACTTTTACCCGCCCCCGAAGGACCAACCAAAGCCAGTACTTTACCTTCTTCGGCTTGTAAGGTTAATTTCTCTAATGCGGGTGTATCTGGACGCGAGGGATAATGAAACGTCACATCATTGAAACTCACTTCGGCTGTCAAAGATGGCGAAGGCTTGGTCGACACATTCGGCGCTACAATAGCACTTTTCACCTGAAGGATTTCGACCAATCGCTCGGTTGCTCCAGCCGCTCTTTGTAGCTCTCCCATCACCTCAGAAATGGTTGCCAACGAAGAAGCAACCATAATTGCATAGAAGACAAAGGCGCCCAAGTCACCGGCTGACATTGTGCCGTTAATAACGTCACTACCGCCAACCCATAGCATGCCGGAGATGGCACTGAACACGATAACAATCACACCCGAAATCAAGATCGCACGTTGCTTTACCCGTTTACGTCCAATGTCATAGGCTTTCTCTACCTCTTGGGAGAAGTAACTTTTCTCCTCAGCTTCGCGGCTATAACTTTGTACGGTTTTGATGTGCTCTATCGCTTCACCAGCATAGCTACCCACGTCAGCCATAGAATCTTGGCTTTGGCGCGACAAAGCTCTCACTCTGCGGCCGTAAAACAGAATCGGAACCAAAACGAAAGGCACTGAAGCTAGTACGATGAGGGTCAATTTGATGTTGGTAGCAAACAGCATAATGATAGCGCCAACGCACATTAAAGCGCTGCGCATTGCCATCGAGAATGACGAGCCAATAATACTTTGCAGTAAAGTGGTATCCGTGGTGATACGAGACATGATGTCACCGCTGCCATTGGTCTCAAAATAGCTTGGATGAAGCGTGACAATATGATTGAACACGGCTAAGCGGATATCAGCACTAACTCTTTCTCCTACTGATGACACTAAATAGAAGCGAAAGAATGTACCGATTGAGATAAGAACGGTAACTATCAGAATAAAGCCAATAGCACTACCGAGCTCAGACGTTGATTGCTGAGCAAAACCTTGGTCGATCAGTATTCTCACACCATGGCCAACGGTAAGCGTTAATGACGCCGTAAAGATCAGGGCAACCAATGCTGCACCAACTTTTACTCGGTAAGGCTTAATGAACTTTAGCAGCTCAAAAAGGATTCCAAGGTTCTTCTTGGTGACTTGGGGATTATCTGATTCGAGATTTGATGCGGATTGCATTTAGATACCTTTTCACCATACGTTAGCGCTCTAACATAAGTTATTGGGGCATATATAACTTTCGCAAGTCGTAAGGGTGAATAGTGTGCGTTGTGATACACCGACTAGCGTTCAGTAACCACAAAAAAACCCGACCGAAGTCAGGCTTTTGAAATCACAACTGCGAATTCATTATAGGAAGTGGAATGTCGCGTTTAGAGAGAAGTTCTTCACGTCTTCTTCTTTCATAGAGAATACGTTGTAGCTAGCACCTAGAGAGATAGGGCCCATTACGAAGTACTCAGCACCAACACCGTACATCATGTCGATTTCGTCTTCTTTGAAGCTGTCACCACTTAGCTCGTAAGAGTGAAGACCCGCTTTTGCGTACACATGCAGTGGACCAAAATCAATGCTTGGTTTTGCTGCAAAGTAAACCGCTGAACCTTCAAGGTTGCTAAAAGTTCTACTACCGTAAGTAACGTTGTCGAAATCGCCAAAGTTTTGGTAACCCGCTTCTAGGCCAATGAAAGGAAGAATACCTGTACCAACGTGTACGTTGTATGACGTTGATGATTCATTGCCCAGATCCGCTTGACCTACACTTGCGCTACCGTAAATCCAAGAATCAGCAGAAGCTGTAGCTGACGCGCCGATTAGAGCTAGCGCTAGTAGTGTCTTTTTCATAATAAACCTTCTCTAGTTATTTAAAACAGAAGTTCGCTGCGGCAAACCTCTGCCAGTATAGTCAAAATTCCGATTGATACCCAATAATTATGCAACTAATGTGCCTAACAAGCGTCTATGGCCATTTTAACGCGCTTATCTGATACTGGGTAAGGTGTTCCAAGTTGCTGCGCAAAATAGCTTACTCGCAACTCTTCGAGCATCCAGCGAACCTCTTTAACATTGTCAGGTACCGCGACACCTTTTGGTATTTTGTTCAGTAACTCTTTGTAATCATTCGCTACTGATTCAATTTTGAGCATGTGCAAACGATCTTTGTTTGGATCGATTGGTAGCTTCTCCATTCTACGTTCAATTGCTTTCATGTAACGTAAAATATCTGTCAAACGTTTCCAGCCACACTCGGTTGCAAAGCCTTTAAATATCAGCCCCTCAACTTGAGCTTTGATATCGGATAAGGCAAAAGCCATGGTGAAATCTATTTTACCTTTTAACTTCTTATTGATGTTAAATGCGGTTGTCAGAATAGTCTCAACCTGCTGAGCGATTTCCACCACAGTGTCACCTAATTCCGCTCTGACATGCTCTTTTAACGCTTCAAACTGCTCTGGTTCCCAAACAATGCCACCCTTCTCTTCTATGAGCTTATCAACGCCACAAGCGATGCAGTCATCGATGAGGTCGAGTACCTTGCCGTAAGGGTTAAAGTACAAACCCAGCTTCGACTTATTCGGTAAATTCGAATGCAGATACTTGATCGGTGATGGCACGTTGAGCAAGATTAAGCGACGTTGACCTGCTTTCATGGCAGTGACTTGCTCATACTCAGTTTCGTATAGCTTAATCTCGACACTGTCTTTGCTATCAACCAGTGCTGGGTACGCTTTTACATCGTAGCCACCACGTTTTTGTTGATACACTTTAGGTAACTCACCAAAGCTCCACGTATGCAGACCTTGCTGCTCGATATCATCATCGGCAACCTTAGATAAAGTTTCTTGAACCTTGTCTTTTAGGCTCTCTTTAAGTTCATGCAAGTCGCGGTTTTCTTTCAGCTTGCGATTGCGGTGATCGACTGCTCGGAACGTCACCTTCAAGTGTTCTGGCACTTGGTCAAGCTTCCAATCTTCACGCAATACTTCGACACCCGTCATACGGCGTAGCTCTTTCTCTAACGAGTCTAGAAGCGGAGCTTCCATCGCAGTTGCTCGCGCTAAGAATGCATCCGCGTAGTTTGGCGCAGGAACAAAGTTCTTACGAATGGTCTTTGGTAGAGACTTAATTAAGCTCACCACCAATTCATGGCGAAGCCCCGGGATCTGCCAATCAAAGCCACCCGGCTCGACTTGGTTAAGAATCGGCAACGGTAAATGAACCGTCACACCGTCGTTATCTTCACCCGGCTCAAATTGGTAGCTTAACTTGAGCTTAAGCCCATTCTGATGCCAGAAGTTTGGATAATCGAGATCAGTAACGTGGCTCGCATCGCCTTTGAACAGCATCTCTTTTTCAAAGTTCAGCAGTTCACTGTTTTCTTTCGATGCTTTCTTCCACCAAGTATCAAAGTGCTTACCAGATACCACTTCAGTACCGACACGTTGATCATAGAAATCAAACAGCTCATCATCATCAACCAAGATATCGCGGCGGCGAGACTTGTGCTCTAGCTCCTCAACCTCGCGCAGTAGCTTACGGTTTTGCTTGAAGAACGCATGTTTGGTTTCCCACTCGCCTTCAACCAGTGCGCTACGAACGAAAATCTCGCGGCTTACCGTTGGGTCGATATTGCCATAGTTGACTAGACGTTTTGGTACAATTGGCACACCATAAAGCATCACTTTTTCATGAGCCATAACAGCAGCGCGCTTCTTAGACCAATGCGGCTCACTGTAACTACGTTTAATCAAATGTTTTGCTAAAGGTTCAATCCACTCAGGTTGAATCTTGGCAATAATTCGCCCCCAAAGCTTGGACGTTTCCACCAGCTCAGCGGACATGATCCATTTAGGTTGCTTTTTGAATAGACCAGACGCAGGGAAGATATGGAAGCGAGCATTACGCGCGCCTTGATATTCATTCTTCTCTTGGTCTTTCATACCAATATGCGACAGCAAACCAACCAAGATTGCTGAGTGTACGCCTTGATACGACGCTGGTTCATCATTGAGTTTGAAATCCATCTCACGCATTGATTGATGGATTTGGAAGTAAACATCTTGCCACTCACGAACGCGCAAGTAGTTTAGGTAATCTTGCTTACACTGCTTGCGGAACTGATTGCCTGAAAGCTTCTTCTGCTGCTTCTGAATGTAATCCCACAGATTCACAAACGTTAAGAAATCGGACTCTTCATGGAAGAATCGTTTGTGCTTGTCATCTGACGATTGCTGTTTGTCACTTGGACGCTCGCGCGGATCTTGAATCGATAACGCTGAAGCAATGATCATCAACTCTTTGGTCGCACCGTATTTTGGCGACTCAAGTACCATGCGCGCTAAACGTGGGTCGATTGGCAAACGCGCCAGTTGACGACCAATGCTGGTTAGGCGGTTTTTCGGGTCCTTAGCATCCGCATTGATTGCACCTAACTCTTCTAGCAGGCGGACACCATCTTGGATGTTACGTTTATCCGGTGCTTCAACAAATGGGAAAGCTTGAATATCACCAAGCCCAAGTGCTGTCATCTGCAAGATAACCGATGCTAGGTTGGTACGCAGGATCTCTGGATCGGTAAACTCAGGACGTGAATTAAAGTCGTCCTCAGAGTAAAGACGAATACAGATCCCCTCTTCAACACGACCACATCGACCTTTACGCTGATTGGCACTCGCTTGAGAAACTGGCTCAATCGGTAAGCGCTGAACCTTAGTGCGGTAGCTGTAGCGAGAAATACGCGCCGTACCCGGGTCAATGACGTATTTAATGCCAGGAACCGTCAAAGATGTTTCAGCAACGTTGGTCGCCAGTACAATTCGGCGACCCGCATGAGGTTGGAAAATCTTGTTCTGCTCACCCGCCGACAAACGCGCATAAAGAGGAACAATTTCCGTACTCTTCAGATTACGTTTAGACAATGCGTCAGCGGTATCTCGAATCTCACGTTCACCATTCATGAAGATCAGGATGTCACCTAAACCTTCATCGCACAGCTCATCAACTGCTTCAAAAATACCTTCAAGCTGATCACGATCGACGTCATCATCACCGCGAAGTGGACGGTAACGTGTTTCAACTGGGTAAGTTCGGCCTGACACTTCGATAATCGGTGCATTATCAAAATGCTTAGAGAAACGCTCAGGATCGATGGTCGCCGACGTAATGATCACTTTTAGATCAGGGCGACGAGGAAGTAACTCTCTCAAGTAGCCCAAAATGAAATCGATATTCAGGCTGCGCTCGTGCGCTTCATCGATAATGATGGTGTCGTATTGATTCAAGAAACGGTCATGTTGAATCTCTGCCAACAAGATACCGTCAGTCATCAATTTAACTTGAGTATTTTCAGAGATCTGATCGTTAAATCGAACCTTGTAACCAACAAATTCACCGAGCTTGGTTTCCATCTCTTCTGCAATACGATTCGCTACAGAACGAGCCGCCAGACGACGAGGCTGCGTATGGCCAATCAAACCAAACTTACCACGGCCAAGTTCAGCACAGATTTTCGGCAACTGGGTGGTTTTACCTGAACCAGTTTCACCGGCAACAATCACCACTTGGTTTTCTTCAATCGCCTTAGCGATGTCATCTTTTTTCTGGCTTACAGGAAGAATTTCTGGGTATTCAATGGTCGGGGTGTAGTTACCGCGCTGCTCAGCATCCATCATGGATTTAGCGATATCTAATGCGATCTCGTCGAAAACTGCGTTTCTAGCGGCATCTTTCTTAATTTTATTTGCGCCGGCAATACGTTTACTTAAACGAAATCTGTCTTTGATCATGCACTGGTTAAGTGCTTTGCGAAGTGACGCCGCATTATTGGCCTGAGCTTTACCCTCAGCTGCGGTCGATTTTTCTGGCTGTGACGAAGTCAAAGCGTTACCTATTCTTTTTATCGATAAAACTGCGTGAATTGTATCACATATCAGCGAGTAATCGCCTAACTAGATAATTGGGAAACAAAAAAGCCGTGAGCGTCTAACTCACGGCTTTTAATGTCATTAGCAACGGATCATTAAAAATCGAACTGCACGTAAATCGTATTGTAGTTACTGCCGCCTTTGATTCGGCCATATTGAGACGCTTGTTCAAAGATAGCACTACGATGGTGAAGCGAGTAGCCCACCCACATATTGTCTAAATCACGATTATTAATTAAGTCGCCAACATTCATATCAAACGAGAAGTCCAAATAGTTCAAAAGATGGCTTGGCGTATAGCCCTTCTCGGCCATTTCAGAGCCTTCGATATAAGTGATGTTGTCAATGTACGACATACCTTCCGCGACACCAAAACGCCACTTAGTAGGCCAATCAAACGTGTAATACGCTTTGATTGCCGCTATATATTCGGTAGATGAAGACTGAACATCTGACGACCAGTGATGAACAATACCCGGCGTCAGGTAGATATCAATTGGCAAGCCAAACAGTTCATCGGTTAACGGGTGACCATAGAAAAACGACGTCAGCTGGTTGTTGTAAGGGTCTTTTTCGGCGTTAAGCTTCATGATATCGCCGATATTAGAAGGGGTAGCCCAGCCATGTGCAATACGAACGTAGCGTTTATTGGTTAACTCTGATTTACTCTCTTTGCTCTTATCAGTGAAGAAACCAAAACCAAGGTAAAACTCACCTTGGTACCTATCTTCAACAATCGAGGAATTATACGCATTGTCGTCAAGTCGAGTCACACTTGTTGCACCTAACAGGTAAAGGTTAGAAGCAACATGGTAGCGAGCACTCACCCCGACATTCATATCTATGCCAGCTCCGACGGTTTCTCCTGTATGAGCAGAGAATGCGTAATACTCACTGTTAAAGTCGGCATCTTTATAGCGTAAAGTAACGTGCGGCTTTAACTCCCAGTCTCCAAACTCATAATCACCGGTTGCAGTTAAGTTACCGTGAAAACGAAAGTCCTTATCTGATAACAGCTCGGTATCAAGCGTCCACTGATCATTAATTTGATAACGAAGTTGACCACCAAAATCGGCTGAATCGCCTTCATTAACGTTCTGAGATGACGCAGGAATATCAACAAATCTCAATCGCATTAACGCGTTAAGCTGGAACTGCTCATCATCCGTTTGGTAAAGATATGCACCGCCTTCTAAGCCATTAATGAAAACATACTCGTTCTCAAAAAACATCATAGGCACAAATGTACTGACAGTTTGATCCCCACCCTGAGTATCGAACGGGATAGAAGCAGTACGATAAACTGCGGCAATACCCCATTCCTGCTCTGCTACTGCAGAGGCTTCTTCCGCATATGCAGACGTTGTTACTAACCCACTACTGGCTAAAAAGAAGCCTGCTAGACGTTTATAATTTGACATTTTTTACTCAAAAGTACCGAAGACACTCAAATTCTGACCAATTAATCCCGTTAATACTTATGTTTATTGGCGATTGGTCGTTAAAATATGAATATATAATCCATCAAATCTAAAAATAGTGAAAGCCTCAGAATTAAAAAGATTACTCGACTCCTTACCGGATGATAGCGACCCAGAAATTGTGATGGGCGAAGAGTGGTTACCAGAGCAGTTAGTCGACACATCACTCGACGGCGAGCTGATGTTTCTCGAATTCGATTCTGCGCCAGAAGAAACACAAGGCGACGAAGAAGGACGCGGATTCGTTGAGCATGAAATTGACATGATTCGCTACCGTTTCGAACAAATCTTACTGGACAGCGAAGATGTCAAAACCAAAGCAGATGCGATGTTGGCGCTATTTTTAATGGGACATGAACTTTCCAGCTCCGAAATCATCGAAATACTCGAAGACCCTGACGTACCTAAAGACCCAAACGAGTAGTGAATGAAAACGCGTTTACCTTTTCTTATTGCAGGCCCCATTTTACGTAAAGTGACTCCCAAAGAGCTAGTTTTTTGGCTGGTCACTAGTAAACCACTTAAAGGCCATTTCTCGCTTAATCTAGAGCCTGACCAAGGGCAGATTTTTAGCGAAGACCTAAATAGTTGCAGCCAGTTACAAATCGGCAGCCACTGCTATCTTACATTGGCTCATTTTCGTGGAGACTTCCCTGCCAATGTCGCACTTAGCTACGAGTTCCACACTGACCAAGGTCCATTAAGTCAACTTTACCCAGAACTATTGTATGGAGATGAAACGCGGCTGACATTTAAGATATCCACTCATGCCGACTACATTTTACATGGTTCTTGTCGTAACCCTCACCACCCTAGCCCTGACGCGTTAGTCAGTGCCGACAACAAGGTCGCAACACTGCCAATTGAAGAGCGTCCTGATATGTTGATGATGAGTGGCGATCAAATCTATGCCGATCATGTTGCTGGACCGACACTCGATGCGATTATCCAAACGATTGAACTGTTGGGTCTACCGGATGAGAGATATGGTGAAGCTCCAGTTTCTTCAGCAACAGAGCTGTTTAGCCATGCTGATTGTTACTACGGTCGAGATAAAATCCTGCCGCACTATGTCGATGACGGCAGCTTATTAACCAAACTGTTCCCGCATCGTAACACGCCTATCTTCAGCTCACGTGAAGCTGAGAATCACCTAGTGACCTTCTCTGAGTTTTTTGCCATGTACCTGTTGGTCTGGTCGCCAACATTGTGGCCAGTGCTAAATACTTCGCGCCTACACGACAACAAGTTCATCCAAGCGGGTCAAGAGCTTGAGCCTAAATGGCAGCAAAAGTGGCGCGAAGAAAAAACCATAATCGACCAGTTCGTTAGTGGACTGCCTCAGGTACAACGTTTGTTCGCCCACATTCCCACATACATGATCTTTGACGATCATGATGTCACGGATGACTGGAACCTCACCATTGGTTGGGAGAAAGCAGCTTACAGCAACCCTTTTTCTAATCGAATCATAGGTAACGGTTTGATTGCCTACTGGCTTTGCCAAGGTTGGGGAAATGAGCCTGACAATTTCAATCAAGAGTTTATGTCGGTCGCGACTCGCTTTTTATCGGAGCCAGGTGAGCGCTATCAAGATGAGTTTATTCAATACCTTTACACCTTTGAACGCTGGCACTACACCATTCACACATCACCTAAGGTTGTAGTATTAGATACTCGCACCCGTCGCTGGCGCTCTGAGTCACGAATGAACAAACCTTCTGGTCTAATGGATTGGGAAGCTCTAATTGAGTTTCAACATGAGCTGATGCACCAAGACAAAGTAGTCGTAGTCTCTGCCGCGCCAATGTTTGGCGTTAAGGTCATCGAGGCAATGCAAAAGGCCGCAACAATAGCGGCTCAGCCACTATTAATTGATGCTGAAAACTGGATGGCCCACCCAGGCAGTGCCAATACTTTGTTGAGTATTTTTACTCACACCAAAACGCCGACCAACTTTGTTATTCTCTCAGGCGACGTACACTACTCATTTGCTTATGACATCAAATTAAGATTTAGACGCAGTAGCCCTAATATCTACCAAATCACTTGTAGCGGCTTTAAGAATCAGTTTCCTGAGCCCCTACTCGCAGGGTGTGATCACGCAGACCGCCTACTCTACTCGCCTCGCTCGCCACTTAACTTTTTAACTAAGCGTAAGCGACTCAAGGTAAAGAAAAGAGATCCAAATACTCCGGGGAGACGTAGATTAGTCAATACCAGTGCTATTGGTGAGTTAAAACTCGATAGTCATGGTAAACCACAACGCATTTCTATACTGACCGGTGAAGGCGTTGAGTGGGACTTTCCGCCAATAGAAGAAAAGTAAGGTTTCTGTAAAGAGCCTTGAGTTGTGGTTCGATAAGCACTATCTATATCAATAACAACCCAATAAAGGCCCGTTATATGCTCAACTCTATTACTTCACTATTCAAACAGCTACTTGAAGGAAACGATTTAGGCCACGCCACTCATGCAGACAGTAATCTCGCCATTGCCTGCTTGCTGTGTGAAGTTGCCGGCGCTGACCACCAAATTGAACAAGTAGAAGTGGAAGCTAAGCGGTTATTGCTAGCTAGACTGTTGGATCTTGAAGAGAGTGACGCAATCGCACTGTTGTCTCGCGCAGAAGCTAAAAGCAAAGAGTCCGCTTCTTTGTATGATTTTACTTCGCAGCTGCGCGAACTAAGCCAAGAAACGCGCTTTGAATTAATCAAAGCGATGTGGGAAGTTGCTCATGCCGATGGTGAAATCGACCCACTTGAAGACTCTGTGATTCGTAAGACCGCCGAATTACTCTATGTGGACCACAGCGACTTTATTCGCGCCAAGTTAGACGTGACCGAATCAAAATACTAAATAGCAAAAAGGGAGCACAATGCTCCCTTTTGTGATCTTCTCGTCTGTCTTAAAACATGGTTAAAGCAAGTTTCGCTAGGTTATACGCATCAACATAACCTGAATGCTGACGCCCTTCCCACTCGATACCTTTTGCTTCTTGCGCTGCTTTATGACCAATGCGTTTGTCTTTAAGACGATTTTGGATTCGATACAAGGTCGCTAAATTAATAAACTCGTTAAAAGGCATTTCGATACCCTTGTCTTGACACTCTTTGATCAAGATACGGTCATCACGTCCCCACGCCGCATAGATTTTGTTTGCGCCACCGAAATTTTTAACCATCGACTTGAGTACTTCTTCAAGAGGTCGACCTTGCTTTTCCACTTTACGCGGCGTAATCCCTGTTAATTGAGAACAAAACAGCGACACTTCATCATGTTCTGGCTTTACATAATATTGAGCACGCTTAACTATCTTGCCATTAACAAGATCAATTTCAGCTAGCCCTACTTCGATAATTTCGCCAGTCGTACCGACACCGTTTTCATTCCAACAGCACATCTCTAAATCGAAACAAACTACACGGTTATGGTTCATGATTCGCCTATGTTCAAACAATTGAGAAAGCGCAAAATTCTACATGAGAATCGCATAAAACTCGAATATTGATCCGTTAACTGGTCAGTTAATCCGCAACGGTGACACAATTTCGGCCCGCTTGTTTACTCTTATACAGTTGAGCATCCGCTGTGCGAAGTATTTCTTCTTCACTTTCCAGCATTCTCACCGCGACACCGATGCTCAATGTACAGCGTATTTTTTGATTACCCAGCTCATGGACTGAATTCGCCACGACTCGGCAAACATTGTTTAAGTAAGTAAACAGCTCATCGCGGTCAATCTTACGGGTAATAATACAGAACTCATCGCCGCCCATACGGACAAAAACATCGCTCTCATCCAACTGCGCTTGGACGGTATTAGCAACGAACACCAACATGTCATCTCCGGCAACATGACCAAAGTAGTCGTTGATCGATTTGAACTTATCAATATCAAAAACAACCAGTGCAAAGTTTTGCTCCCGTTCAACCAGATCCGATAAAAAACGATTAAACGCACGTCGGTTATATAGGCCAGTCAAAGAGTCGTGCTCAACCATAAACTGAAGTTCTTGTGTTCGCTCATCGAGTAGAAACGCGAGGTGCTCTTTCTCTCGCACTAACAATAAAACGATATAGCTGAGCAGCGCCGCAATAACGCCACCCGCCAGCGCAATCCAAGTCAGTACAAAGCGCTCATTCTCAGTGACGCTATCAACTAACTTAAAGTCCACTAACCACTCACGGTTTGGTAAGACGACTCGTTTAGTGATCTCAATACCATCGGAGCTATCCCAACCTTCGCTTTGATAGAGAACCGGATCATCTTCTGCGTCAAACCCCATATCAATAACTTTAATCAGCAAGTCTTGCTCTGTTGCGGTGCGTTTTACTAATCCCTCAAAATAGCGAGTCGTCCTAATGACCCCAACGACAACACCAATTAATTCTTGCTTGTTTTCGATATCAAACACCGGGTGATAGACCAACATACCGGTCTTCTTGAGACTTTGGTCGAGGCCATCTTGAAGCAATCGAACTTTATCAGAGACATTCGGTTCGCCCGTTGCCATCAAACCATCGAGAATAAGTTGAAAGCGTAAGCGTGAAGAGTAAAAGCCTAATAGATCTAGGTTGGCTTCGCTGCGTGGAAAAATATCGGAGGCGACAAAAATCGGTTGATTATCTGCCATGACATAACCGGATGTTTTAGGTCCATCCTTAGGGATAGTGTAAAGCTCAAAGTTCTGAAAACTGCGGCGCATTTTAGCGGTGTGCTCGGCAATGTCGTTGCTTTCAACTTTCTGCATCCACTGTAAGGCAATCAAAGTTTCTGATTTAGAGACCAGCTCTTCGGCAAAAACTGGGAAGCGACTCCAGTTACCTCGCTCAGTTGAGTGATAAAAGTTCGCACCAGCCCCGATAAAGTGTAAATCACTTTCTACTACTTGTTGTAAGTTCTCTGATTGCTGTTCAGCTAATTTTTTCACCATTGTAACGGTATGATCAAATTGCGTCTTATGGACAAAATGCACCGCGCAGGTAGTCACAAAGACGGTAATAACAAAAGTCAGTATCGGGTATAAGAATTTCTTTTGAGTAAATCGTTGCATAAGGCGTTATCAGTTTTAGCCTATCGAGAATGACCACTCATTTTAGCCATATAGGTTTATTGACTGAAAGAACTATTAACCAGATGAAACAAAATCCTTCGTTTCTATGATCTTTGCCGCTATTACGCTCTGTCATTCGCTCAAAAACAAACCAGTTAATCGTTTAAACATAAGATTAGACCTGTTTTTGTAGCCGGATAGCACCTTGATTATGCTACTATCAGCCCCAATTTATCAGAATAAATTGGCTCTTAATTTATTAGTGGAGCCACAGCAGAGATTGAGCCAATCTCTCAGTACACTTAAACAAAAGAGAATTGTCATGATTGTCGATTTACAAATGATCCCTCAAACGTTCGATATGCTTCATGCGGGTTTGACTGCATCAAGCGTTCTTCTGCTTCTAATCGCTGTTTCACGCAAGTCAAAAGTGGTTGAGAAAGTGGTCGAAAAACCAGTAGAAAAGATCGTTGAGGTTGAAAAACCTGTCGAAAAGATCGTTGAAGTTGAAAAAGTGGTCGAAGTAGAGAAAGTAATCGAGAAAGTCGTTGAAGTGGAATCAAAGCTAGCGACCGCATCAACAGACTCAGCAATGCAGTTGCTTTCAATCATGCAACAAGAAGCGCGCTTAATCGACTTCCTGAAAGAAGACCTAACTTCATTCTCTGATGAAGAAGTCGGCGCAGCAGCTCGCGTTATTCATACAGGCGGACAAAAAGTTCTTGCTGACTACGTAACGCTGGAGCACATCCGCAGTGAAGATGAAGAAACTCGCATCACTGTCCAAGAAGGTTTCAACCCACAAGAAGTACGTTTAACTGGTAACGTGACTGGCAGCGCTCCTTTCAACGGCACACTTGTTCACAAAGGTTGGAAAGCGAGTTCAGTGAATCTGCCTAAACTGGCAGAGAATTATGATGCTTCTGTTATTGCTCCAGCTGAGGTTGAGCTGTAATGGAACACCAAGATCTAGCACAACAAACATCTGCTTCTGAAACACCTAAATTTAGTGTTGGTATCGATTTAGGTACTACTCACTGTGTGTTGTCTTATGTGGATACCACGCAAGAAGATTCGCGCGTCCGAGTTATGCCTATCCCGCAGCTAACAGCGCCAGGAACAGTTGAAACGCGTAGCCAACTTGGTTCATTCCTGTATCAACCACACGAACATGAAATGAACCCGTCATCGCGCGTATTGCCTTGGTCATCAGAGCCGACGGCACTGGTTGGTGCGATTGCACGTAACCTGGGTGCGAAGACGCCAATTCGTCTTATCGCCAGCGCAAAATCTTGGCTATGCCACGGTGGTGTAAATCGCCGTGACGCATTCTTACCAGCTGGTAGCCCAGAAGAAGTTGAAAAAGTATCGCCACTGCGCGCAACTGAGCTTTACCTAGAGCATCTAAAGCAAGCTTGGGATCATACGAATCCAAGTAGCCCGCTCGCTGAGCAAGACGTGACTATCACGGTGCCTGCGTCATTTGACCCAGCTGCACGTGACTTAACGGCTGAAGCAGCACGCAATGTCGGCTTTGTTCACCTAACCTTGCTCGAAGAGCCACAAGCGGCGCTTTACAACTGGATTGATAACAGCAATGACAAGTGGCGTGATGAAGTCGCTGTTGGTGATATTGTTCTGGTTGTCGACATTGGTGGTGGTACCACGGACCTTTCATTAGTAGAAGTAACTGAAGATGAAGGCAATCTAACTCTAAACCGCATCGCTGTAGGTGAGCATATCCTACTTGGCGGTGACAACATGGACTTAGCACTTGCTTACCGCTTAAAAATGAAGCTAGCTCAAGAAGGTAAAGAGCTTCAACCGTGGCAAGTTCAAGCAATGACGCACGCTTGTCGTGATGCTAAAGAAGCGCTACTTAATGACAGTGAGCTTCAGTCGGTGCCAATCGTCGTACCTAGCCGTGGCTCTAAGCTACTAGGCGCTACGCTAAAGACTGAACTGACTCAGCAAGAAGTACAACAGACGCTAGTCGATGGTTTCTTCCCACAAGTTGCAGTGACCGAGCATCCTGTTCAGCGTAATCGTGGTGCTTTGACTCAAATGGGTCTACCGTACGCTCAAGATGCGGGTATTACACGCCATATTGCTGCATTCTTAAACAAACAAGCTAACGCGCAGAACGGTGAAGCTCCAGCACAAGACTTTAACCCGTTTGCTAACATGCCAGGCATGGGCGGCGAAGCGACAGTCGCTGATTTCATTAAGCCAACCGCAATTTTGTTTAACGGTGGTGTTCTGAAATCCACACTACTTGCAAACCGCTTGGAAGATACCATCAACGAGTGGCTGCTAACCGCTGATGCTGATATGGCTAAACGCCTTACGGGTGTTGACCTAGATCTTGCAGTAGCAAGTGGTGCTTCGTACTACGGTTCTGTACGTCGTGGTCAAGGTGTTCGTATCCGCGGCGGTATCGCATCAAGCTACTACGTAGGTATCGAAAGTGCTATGCCAGCAATTCCGGGTATGGCGCCTCCAATGGAAGCTCTATGTGTGGCACCATTTGGTATGGAAGAAGGTTCAAGTGTTGACGTACCGAGTCAAGAATTCGGTTTGATCATCGGTCAGCCAGTTAACTTCCAGTTCTTCGGTTCAACGGTTCGTCGTGAAGATCTCGCAGGAACACACCTCGACCATTGGGGTCCAGAAGAGCTTGATGAGTTACCAGAGATTCAAGTGACGCTTCCAGTGTCAGAAGGCCGCCGTGAAGGTGAAGTGGTTCCTGTCACTCTAGCATCGCGCGTAACTGAGCTCGGTACACTCTACCTAGAAGCCATCGCAACCGACAACGGTCAAAAATGGCACGTTGAGTTCGATGTCCGCGAAGACGCTAACGCAGCTGACAACGAGCCAGTTTAATCAATGTGCGGCACCCTCTTGGGTGCCGCTCTTTTATAATAAGAATTCGTCATCACATTGGCAAAATAAGGGTTTGTATGGCATCTCCTCGTTTTCTTGTCGGTATTGATTTAGGTACAACCAATACGGTTGTCGCATTCTGTGAAATCACCGACGACTTACAACAATCCGATGTATCCCTATTTAATATTGATCAGTTAATCGGCCCCGGCGAAGTAGTACGTAAACCTCTACTACCTTCATTTCGCTACCACCCTGCACAAGGCCAAATTTCACCATCCGACCTAACTCTACCTTGGGAAGAGCAACCCGTAGAAGGAGACATCCGCAACGTTATCGTTGGTGAATGGGCGCGTGAGCTAGGCGCTAAAGTCGAAGGCCGCCAAGTCTCTAGTGCTAAAAGCTGGCTTTCTCACCAAGGCGTCGATCGCAGTAGCGATATTCTCCCTTGGGCAGGAGCTACAGACGTCGATAAAGTTTCTCCGGTCATTGCGAGTGCAAGCTACCTCAACCATATTCGCCAAGCTTGGAACTACCGTAATCCAAGTAATAAACTCGAAGACCAAGATGTTGTGGTGACAGTGCCAGCCTCATTTGATGAAACAGCACGCAAACTGACACTTGAAGCAGCGCAACTCGCCGGCCTTAACAAGATCGTGCTATTAGAAGAACCACAAGCTGTTTGTTATGACTGGTATGCTCGCCACCAGCACACAGCTGCTGATGAACTAAAACAGTTACCTTTGATTCTGGTCTGTGACGTCGGCGGTGGTACCACTGACTTAAGCTTAATTGAAGCGCGCTTTAATGCTGAGAGTGGCGCTCAAGAAGAGCTGTCACTGGATCGTATCGGTGTCGGTGAACACCTGATGCTTGGCGGTGATAACCTTGACCTTGCGCTCGCTCACCTAGCAGAAACTCGCTTTAACCAATCGAAAAAACTCAATGCAGCAAGCTTAACTAAGCTAATTCAGCAAACTCGAAAAGCGAAAGAGAACCTGCTTTCCGCAAATGCCCCTGAAGAAGTTAAAATCACTATGCTCGGGAGTGGTTCAAAACTGCTGGGTGGCACCAAAAGTATCGGCCTTTCAAAACAAGAAGTGCACCAAATTGCTTTAGATGGCTTCTTCCCTCTCAGCGATTTTAATGACACGCCAGACAAGCGCCGCAGTGCGGTAGTTGAATTTGGCTTACCTTACGTTGCTGACCCAGCGGTGAGTAAACACGTTGCGGAGTTTTTAAACCAGCACCAGCAAGTTTCATACTCTGCGCTCAATCAAGAAGACCAATCGCAGCCAGCGATACCAGTAGGCTTATTGCTCAATGGCGGCGTTTTTAATAGTGAACTGGTTACTGAGCGTGTCACTAACTTTCTCGGTAATTGGCGCGGCGCTCCTGTCACGGTATTAGATAACCCACATCCCGATTGGTCTGTTGCACTTGGTGCGGTGGCTTTTGGTAAAGCTCGCCGTGGTGCTCAACTAAAAATTGGTGGTGGTGCTGCACGCTCTTACTTCTTGCATCTACAAGAGAAGAACAAAATGGGTAAGGCGCTTTGCCTGCTCTCAAAAGGTACCGAAGAAGGTCAAGAGATTCGCCTTAGTGGTCGTCGCTTCTCATTGACTCTTGGCGAACCGGTTCGTTTCAATCTACTCACAACGACTCACGATACGCTATCGAACAACACCGCGATTCAAAACGGCGTGATGGTCGATGTTGATCCTGACTTGTTCTCCCCTCTCCCACCTTATATCTCTACATTAGAAGGTGAAGGTGCCGAACTTCAAGCCAACCAAAAAGAGCGTGTCGAAGTTCAACTCGCATGTCAGTTGACTGAGGTAGGCACACTTAAGATGGAGTGTGTTCATGTCGATGATGATTCGAAGCGTTGGGCATTAGAATTTGAAGTTCGCAATCAGAAAGCGGATGACGAACAACAGCAAGATCTGCACCCTCGACTTGGTGAGTGTAAAGAGCTGATTTCTCGCATTTACAGCAGTAATAAGAAGAGTGCGGATTCAAAAGAAATTAAGACGTTGGCCAAAGAGCTAGAGAAAAAACTCGGAAAACGTGATGAGTGGGATTTCACGACTCTACGCCACTTATTTGATGCCTTTGCTCTTGGCCGTAAACGTCGCCGTCGCTCAGAACCGCACGAAAAGAACTGGTTACGACTGGCCGGATTTTCACTACGCCCAGGGTTTGGTGACGCCACTGACTCATGGCGTATCGAGCAAGTCTGGGGGCTCTACCAACAAGGGATCCAGTTTAAGAACCACCAAGGTTGGACGGACTGGTGGGTATTCTGGCGTCGTATCGCTGGAGGCCTTAGCCAAGAGCAACAAGAAACGATTCTGGCTGATATTGCTAAGTACCTCCACCCCGGCGCGATGAAGAACCCGCAATCAGCCAAAGCGGCGCAAGACATGGGTTACGAATCTATGGTGCGTTTGGCTGCATCGTTAGAACATTTAGAAGTAGAAGACAAAGTGCTGCTCGCTTCTTGGTGTTTGAGTAAGGCCATCAACCATAATCAGTTTGAACAAGCGCATTGGTGGGCTTTGGGCCGACTAGCGTCACGCACACCTCTATATGGCAGTCAGCACAGTGTGATTCCTCGCGAGCAAGCGGAACAGTGGCTACCTAAACTGCTAGAGCAAAACTGGCAAAAAGAGCCAATGATTGCCTTCGCTGCAGTGATGATCTGTCGTAAGACAGGCGATCGCCTATTTGATATCTCTGATGACTTCCGTAATCAGGTCATTGCCAAGCTCAAACAAAGCAAAGTGCCCGATTCTTGGCTCTCACTCGTAGAAGAAGTTAAAGAATTATCTGAAAGCGAATCAAAACGTGTATTTGGTGATGCACTGCCAAGCGGTTTGACCTTAGTAAACAATTAAGTGTTAACGCATGCCAATTGCAAAGTTGGCATGCCTTCAAAGTGGGTTAGTTGCTACTAATCTCACCGACCATTCACCCATGGGTAGTAACGGAATGAATAAGAATGTTTTGTGTGGCATTTTGGCCGCACTGCTCGGTCTAACTGGCCTGATTTTTCTGCTTGCCTCTGATTCTCACTTTGCCATTAGTCAGTGGCCATACGAAGCTTTTCAGGGTTTAGTGTTTTCATTTGTTTGGGGCTTTGGCGTCTCGACTATAGTTGCTCAAGTTTATTCCGGCTTAGTTGTCATCACCGTCGCGGTTGTTGCTTTCGCAATAGGCCACAAACTGTCTCGCTTCTTGGCAAGCACTGATACGCAAACTCAATAAATGTTCTGGAGTAATACAATGAGAAAAGGACTTTTACTTGCCCTACTATTCGCGCTAAGTGGTTGCTTGGGTATGCCTGATAAAGTAACCCCTGTACAAAACTTTAATTTAAACAAATACCTTGGCACTTGGTACGAAGTTGCCCGGCTCGACCATTCATTTGAGCAAGGCCTGACAGCAGTCACAGCCGAATACTCATTACGAGAAGATGGCGGCGTCAAAGTGATCAATCGCGGTTTTTCTTCTGAAAACGGAGCATGGAAGCAAGCTGAAGGTAAAGCCTATTTCGTTGATGGTGACGAGCAAGGCTATTTAAAAGTCTCCTTTTTCGGACCTTTTTATGGTTCATACGTGGTATTTGAGTTAGACCAGAAAGACTACCAATACGCGTTTGTATCAGGGCCGAACAATGAGTACCTGTGGTTATTGGCACGCACACCTAACGTAAGCAAAGATATCATAGAGCGCTTTGTCTCAATGTCTCAGCAACGTGGGTTCGATACTAATCAGCTGATCTATGTTGATCACAACTAGTACAGGAAAGTTCTAGGGCACTTCACTCAGGTAATGATGTCAATTATCGCTATGCCTTTAATTGTATGAATTGGCCTAAGGTTAACAACTTGCGACTACGACGCTTCTATTTTGTTGCAATTTCAGTATCCTTGGTTGTTAGTTAGATTAGGGACGCTATTTTGAAAAGTCGTAAAATAGTCATTAGCTTATTGATGTCATTGGCACTGTTACTCAGCAGTGTCTCTGTTCCGGTATCTGCTTACGAACCTATTTCCATGACTAACGAAGCGAGCGTTCAACATATTCCGCCGCTTCATCAAGCTGAGTGCCCAAAGTCTGACCATGAGAACAATGCGATAAGCCACCATTGTTGTGCGTCATTCTGCCTGCTAAAAATGCCATTTTCTCAGGCTATTTCCGTAACAAATCCGATTGCAGTATCCTTAGCTTTGATTGGAGAAGATGAATTCGCAAAAGCCGTTTCTCGTATTCAAACACTTTTTCGCCCTCCAATTGCGTAATCCTAAATTTAGTCCACGATTCGGCTCCGTCTAATGACAGAGCCTAGACACTCTTTATCTGAATTATTTTAGGATTCCACCAATGAAAAAGTTATTTGCACTCATCGCCACTATGGCTTTGTCACTCTCGGTTCATGCAACACAATTTGAAGAAGGCACTCACTACAAGGTGCTTGATGTTGAGAAATCAGCAACTTCAAAAGTGACTGAGTTTTTCTCGTTTTACTGCCCACACTGCTACAAGTTCGAACCAATAATCGATAACCTCAAAGCATCGCTTCCTGACAGCGCGACGTTTGAAAAAGTGCACGTCGCGTTTATGGGCAGCGACATGGCTGTTCCAATGGCAAAATCGTATGCCACTATGGTCGCTCTTGATGCTGAGAAGACTATGGTTCCAGCAATGTTTAAGCAGATCCATGAGCTGCGCAGTGCACCACAAAATGAGCAGGCTCTACGTCAAGTGTTTATCGACAATGGCATTGATGCAGACAAGTTTGATTCGTCGTACAACAGCTTTGTCGTCAACTCAATGCAACGTGGCTTCGATAAGCAGTTTGAGAAAAGTACTTTGACGGGTGTACCAGGCGTTTTGGTCAACGACAAATACATTGTTAAACCAGATCAAATTCGTTCATTTGAAGAGTACAACAAGTTAGTTAATTACCTGTTGACTCTATAACCGCCTAGAGCCAGTCAGCCCCCCTGACTGGCTTACCCCTTCCCTGTTTCTATACTTGTTTCTTTCCAAGCCATTCAAAATTGCACATCCCAATCACAACTCAATACCGCAATACATTCACCTAATAAATGCTTCATGTGAGCGTAAAGTAAGAATTTTCTCCTAAAGGATTAAACAGAACACTGTTATGCGCCAGATCAAAAACACCTACCCCTAAAGGAGTAATGTAACGAATCATGTATTTTTATTAAGAGTTATTTCATTTCATGTCTATAAAAAAACGTTATGTCGCATTAATTGCTGCTGTCGGTGTCGGTATAGGCTGGTTGACTTTAGGCGGCTCTGCAGCAGTGATGCATTACACATCAGACACAGAGTTTTGCGTCTCGTGCCACTCTATGGAAACCCCTTACAAAGAGTATCAAGGCTCTGTTCACTTCAGTAATGCCAAAGGTATCCGAGCGGAATGTTCAGACTGTCACATTCCAAAAGAACCAATGGATTACTTGGTTACTAAAATTCGAGCATCTAAAGACATCTACCACGAGTTTGTGACTGGTAAGATCGACACTGAAGAGAAATACGAAGCGCACCGTGCCGAGATGGCAGAAACCGTGTGGGAGCAGTTCCGTGAAAACGACTCTGCAACTTGCCGTTCTTGTCATGACTTTGGAGCAATGGAAGAGTACGAACAATCTCGTGACGCAGCAAAAATGCACGCATACGCGAAAGCAAATGATCAAACGTGTATCGACTGTCATAAAGGCGTAGCCCACTTCGCTCCAGAAGCAGAACTTGATAGCAAAGCATTCGAAACACTGATGAGCTTCACAACCAAGACCGCTGCTGACGCAAAAGTGGTTTACCCAGTGACGGCTATCTCTATGGGCGACTTTGGTACGCTAAACCCAACAACCAAACTGGAAGTTGTGAAAGCAGAAGGCGACAACCGCACGGTTAAGATCAATGCATTCCAAATGAAAGGTGCAGAACAAGTGCTTTACATGGGTGAAGGCCAACGTGCGATTGTTGCAACGCTATCTGAACAAGGCCAACAAGCTCTAGAAGCTGGCGAGTTCAAAGCAGACGTTTACGGCAACGAATGGCGATCTGTTTCTCTAACGGCAACGATCGATTCTCCAGTGGTTGATACGCTCGAGCCAGTTTGGTCATACGCAGAAGAGTTGGACAACGTTTACTGTGCAACTTGTCACGCGAAAATTCCTTCAAATCACTTCACGGTGAACGCATGGGGTCCTGTGGCGAAGAGTATGGGTGATCGCACTGATATTTCAGCAGAAAACCTAGAAATTTTGACTAAGTTCTTCCAGCACCACGCGAAAGATGTGGTTGGTCACTAATAGATAAATTGAAGGATAATAATGATGACTAATTTAACTCGTCGCGGATTTCTAAAAGGTACTGGCATTACCGCAGGTGCTTTGGCTTTCACTTCATTGACGCCAATGAGCGCGCTTGCGTCTGATAAGCGTGGTTCAGGTATACTTACAGCGGGTCGCATGGGCCCAATGCTGTGTGAAGTAAAAGACGGTAAGCTGGTTTCAACCACCAACGCCTTGCCACAAACGGTACCAAACAGTCTTCAAACTACGGGTCCTGACCAAGTTCATACTAAAGCTCGTGTTAAGTACCCAATGGTACGTAAAGGTTTCTTAGCGAACCCGTCAGCACCAGAAGGCGTGCGTGGTAGCGATGAATTCGTTCGTGTCTCTTGGGATGAAGTTTACAAACTGATTCACGAACAACACATGCGCATTCGTAAAGAGCACGGTGCTGAATCGGTGTTTGCTGGTTCTTACGGTTGGCGTTCAAGTGGTGTGTTGCACAAAGCACAAACGCTTCTACAACGTTACATGAGTATGGCGGGCGGTTACTCAGGTCACCTTGGTGATTACTCTACGGGTGCTGCGCAGGTGATCATGCCGCACGTGGTAGGCTCTATTGAAGTTTACGAACAGCAAACCACTTACCCAGTGGTTCTTGAGCACAGTGACGTTGTGGTGCTTTGGGGCCTTAACCCAATCAACACGCTGAAAATCGCTTGGAGCTCAACAGACTGTGCGGGCCTTGAGTTCTTCCATCAGCTTAAGAAGTCAGGTAAGACGGTTATCGCTATCGACCCAATGCGTTCAGAAACCATCGAGTTCTTTGGTGACAACGCACAGTGGATTGCTCCGCACCCTATGACGGACGTGGCGATGATGATGGGTATCGCGCATACGCTTGTGAAACAAGGTAAGCACGACACAGAATTCCTAGCAAAATACACCACAGGTTACGACGTATTCGAAGCTTACCTAATGGGTAAAGAAGACGGCGTTGAGAAATCTGCAGAATGGGCATCTAAGATTTGTGGTGTACCTGTACAGCAGCTAGAGCTGCTTGCAGACATCTTCAGCAAAAACCGCACAATGCTTATGGCGGGCTGGGGTATGCAGCGTCAGCAATACGGTGAGCAACGTCACTGGATGCTGGTAACGCTAGCTACCATGCTGGGCCAAGTTGGTCTACCGGGTGGTGGTTTTGGCTTCTCTTACCACTACTCAAACGGCGGTAACCCTTCACGTGATGCGGGTGTACTTCCTGCTATTTCTGCGTCTCTTGGCGGCGGTTCTTCTGCAGGTAACGACTGGGCGGTTTCTGGTTCTGTTAACGCGTTCCCAGTGGCACGTATTGTTGAAGCACTAGAAAACCCAGGCATGGGCTACCACCACAATGGTCATGACTTAACGTTCCCTGAGATCAAGATGATTTGGTGGGCAGGCGGTGCGAACTTTACCCACCACCAAGACACTAACCGTCTGATCAAAGCGTGGCAAAAACCAGAGCTTATCGTTATCTCTGAACCATACTGGACAGCGGCAGCGAAGCACGCGGATATTGTTCTACCTATCACCACATCGTTCGAGCGTAACGATATGACCATGACAGGTGACTACAGTAACCAACACCTAGTGCCAATGAAGCAAGTGGTTGAGCCTCAGGGCGAAGCGCGTAACGACTTTAATGTGTTTGCGGATATGTCAGAGCTTCTAGCTCCGGGTGGTCGTGATGTTTACACCGAAGGCAAGACTGAAATGGAATGGTTGTACGGCTTCTACAAAGCGGCGCAACAAGGTGGTCGTGGTCAGCGTATCGCGATGCCAAACTTCAGCAAGTTCTGGGAAGATAACCAGTTGATCGAGATGAAGTGGAACGAGAAAAACGCTAAGTTTGTTCGTTACGCCGAGTTCCGTGAAAACCCAATCATGAACCCGCTAGGTACACCAAGTGGTAAGTTTGAGATATTCTCGCGCACTATCGAAGGCTATCAGCTTGAAGACTGTCCTCCGCACCCAACATGGTTGGAGCCAACGGAGTATACGGGTAACGCCGTTGATGGTGAACTACAGCTAATGACGGCGCACGCAGCGCACCGTCTACACAGCCAATTCAACTACGCGAAGATTCGTGAAGAGTATGCGATTGCTGACCGTGAACCGATCTCTATCCACCCTGAAGACGCAAAAGCGCGTGGTATTAAGACTGGTGATCTTGTTCGTGCTTTCAATGGCCGTGGTCAGGTATTGGTCGGTGCATTGGTGACTGATGGTATCAAGCAAGGCTCGGTATGTATCCACGAAGGTGGCTGGCCAGATCTAGACCCGCAAACAGGCATCTGCAAAAACGGCGGTTGTAACGTTCTAACGTTAGATATTCCAACCTCTCGTCTTGCAAATGGCTGTGCAGCAAACTCTGCATTGGTACGCATCGAGAAGTACCAAGGCCCAGTGCTTGAACTCACCGCCTTTACACCACCTAAAAACGGTTAACGGCGTTCAATAACTAAAATTCCATTGTAAAACCAGAGCTTTAACGCTCTGGTTTTTTTATCCGTATCAGTTAGGATATTTGACGAATACGCAGCGAAAGAAACTTAACCTATGACACTTGAAAAATTTGATGATATCTACCACCGAGCCGCGGCTAGAAAAGGTGGAGAAGCCAACTTAGAGTCGCTATTGGCCACTCCTTTAAGTCGAGATGAGCTGTTAGAAATCCCCAATGACCGCTGGTTATCAGCGTTCAGCATGAAGGTATTTCAAAGCGGTATTTCTTGGAAAGTGGTTAGAAACAAATGGCCAAATTTTGAAGAGGTGTTTTTCGGTTTTAAGATTGAACCATTATTAATGCTGTCGGAAGAGCAATGGGATAATAAAGCAGCGGATACTCGAATCATTCGCCACCACGCTAAAGTGAAATCCATTTTGGCCAATGCTCAAATGATCCATGAAGCGTCTATCGAGCACGGTTCTTTCGCCAATATGGTAGCCAACTGGCCGAGTGAAGATATCACCGGTTTATGGCTCTATCTAAAGAAACATGGTAACCGATTGGGTGGCAATACTGGCCCTTACAGTTTGCGTCAATTAGGTGTTGATACCTTCATTTTATCGGGAGATGTCGAAAGTTATCTACGAAACTGCAAAGTCATTGAGGGCGGAAAAGATACTAAACGTTCGCTGGCCGCGACAAATGAGGCGTTTGCTCAGTGGCAACAAGAAAGTGGCCGTGGTCTAACTCAGATCAGTCAAGTTATCGCCTACAGTACAGGCGATAACCGAGTTGTATAATTGGGTTCTGTAAGCCGGTTTATAACTCGCTGGACCCTCGCCATTGTTGTTGAGTGATTCGGTACAAACAGTGGCGTTCTAACTCATGCCCTTTGTCTAGTTTCGGATGGTCAAAATCTTGTTTGGTATTCACCATACCAATTTTCTCCATCACCCGCTGTGAAGGATGATTAGGCAGAGCGGTAAACGAGTAGACCTCAGATAAATCGAGCTGGTTGAACGCAAAATCTAGCGCTGCTTGGGCTGCCTCTGGCGCGTAACCTTTACCCCAGTGTTGTTCGTCTAAACGCCAACCTATTTCAACAAACGGCGTGTTAGGGATTTCTCTTTGCTCATCTTGCCCAAGCAAACCGACAAAGCCTAAAAACTCGCCCGTTTCTTTTAGCTCCAACGCCCAGAACCCCCAACCATTATTCTCAATGTAAGCTTTCGCGCGGCCAATTTGGGCTCTCGTTTCCTCTTCAGTCATCACCGATGGAAAGTAGCGCATGACCACTGGGTTTGAATTCAATCGAATGTATGGCTCAACATCGCTATCTTGCCATTGCCTTAATCGTAAACGTTCGGTTTCTAACATGCTTCCCTGCCCTTAATCATCAATCGAGTGTTGCGATCACTTTTTCGCACAACTTCTTTAATAGAATCAGCTCTTCCAGCTCAAGTTCTATTTTGCATTTCATTGCTTGCGGTACAGACAGCGCAGTCGACTTCAGTTCAACACCAGTATCAGTAAGCTTTAATACCCTAACCCGCTCATCTTGCTCGCTGCGACCTCTGCTGACAAAGCCTTTCGTTTCAAGTCGTTTCAGTAACGGAGTCAGAGTGCCTGAGTCTAGGTGCAATCTAGCACCGATATCTTTGACGCTAATACCATCACTTTCCCACAATACCATCATCACAAGGTATTGCGAGTAAGTCAGGTCAATCGCATCAAGTAGCGGACGGTAAGTCCGAATCACTGCATTTGCTGCGCTGTAAAGAGGAAAGCAGACTTGATTATCTAGTCGTAAGCTCTCTTCTTGAGCGCTAATCATATCGCTGTCGCAGCTGGCCATACTCAACCTCTCACAAGTAATTAAAAAAATAAATTGCGCACAATATACTTGCATTCAAACCATTTCTCGATCTAATATTGCAAGCAATTAAATTGCGCACAACTTAAATTAATAAGGATGACATCATGGCGACTCTATACAAAACTCAAGCAACTGCACTAGCTGGTCGAAATGGCCAGGTAAAAACTGACGATGGTCTTCTAGATCTTGAGCTGTCTTACCCAAAAGAAATGGGTGGTTCTGGTCTAGCAACAAACCCAGAGCAGCTATTTGCCGCGGGTTACTCTGCATGTTTCTCAAACGCAATCTTGCACGTCGCTCGTGAGGGTAAAATTGCACTAAAAGAAGCACCAGTTACTGCTGAAGTGGGCATTGGTCCTAACGACAAAGGTGGTTTTGCCCTGACCGTTAGCCTAGCCGCTGCTATCGAATTACCTCAAGAACAAGCGCTAGAACTAGTGCGTGTCGCTCATCAGGTTTGCCCATACTCAAACGCCGTGCGCGGAAATATTGATGTAGCAGTGACTGTCAATGGCGAAGCGATTTAAGCGCTATGCAGTGAAAAAAAAGAAAGGGAATTTGGAAGATTCTGAAAATGCACTATATGGGTCGGCAACCATTTGAAACAGTTCATATAATACATTTTCAGAAACCCCCTACCGCAATGGTAGGGGTAAACACGTATTAGATGTTTGTAGGGTATTCGTTAGAACTTGTACTGAACACCTGCACCACCAGAAACTTCTGAGTAAGAACCCGTCGTCACGTTTAGTGTCATTGAAGCAGATAGTGAATCAGTGAAAGCATGCGCTGCACCAAATGCTACTGCACCAGCATCACCTGCGTAACCAACACCAGCACCAATTGCAGTATCACCTTCAGATGATAGGTATGGACGAGCGTTGTTTACAGCGTGAACACCCGCCATTACACCGTCCATTTTCTCGTCTAAGCGGTCAACTTCACCAAATAGTGTTGCGATGTCTTGTTCGTTCTTAGCAATTTTAGCATCTTGACCAGCATTGTAGATTTCAGCAACTGTTGCGTAACGCTGTGCTTCTTCACCATTATGCTCAAGTTGAAGTTCTTCAGCTTTCTTTTGCAGTCCTTCAACTATCTTTTGACCTTCAGATGGCACTGGTTGGTCACCTTGAATTGGATCGACGATTGGTGAACCATCTTCTAAGATTGGTGGCAAGTCACCATCAACTGGCGTTTCATTTGAACCATTAACCGCTTCGTATAGTTTTGTGCGCATTTCGTGAAGTTGTTGTTCTGTAACCTGTTCACCACCAACTGTAATAACTGGTTCAGCACCCGAATTATCGACGATAACTTCTTGACCTGTTACGTGTGAAAGGATTGCATTCGCTGCAAGAACTGTATCAGCAGGTGTAGCCTGTTTAATACGATCCATAGCGTAAGTTTGTGAATCGTCTTTTAGATGTTCAGCCGCAACACGTTTTACTTCTGACTGTAAACCGTTAGCGCGAATGTGGTTAGCGATCGCGGATTGCGATTCATCGTTTAGTTGTGTTGTTGAATCACCATCTTTCAAAATAGTAGTAACATGATCAACTACAACCTGTTGCGCTGCAATACGTGCGTAATCTGTTTCTTCACCGTTCATAACGTCACGGTGTCCGTGTTGGTTCTTAGTTCCTGAAGCAGAATTATCAGTACCATTGTGATCCAAAGAATCTTTATCAGTGTAAACCCATGAACCATTTTCTGAAACAACAACTTCACCTTTAGCAGTCGTGATTGTAACAGTTCCGTTAGTTGTTGTTGAATCACCGAAAGCATCAGTTCCGTTATCAACAACAATAGTTAGACCGTTATCAACCAACATCTGTTGAACCGTGTTAAGTTTTGCTTTGTTAGCCAAATCAGAAGGAACTGGTGCAGTAACAGTTGTTGCCATTGCGCCAAAAGAAACAGAAGAAATAGCTAGTGCAAGAATTGTCTTTTTCATTTTTTGTACCCTACAAAAACAAAGCGTATTAGTACGCATTTAATTTCAAAATAAAGCGAGACGGCATACCGTTTCGCTGTTGACGGGGTGCATTATAGGGAACGCATAACTTTAATCAAGTACTAGTACGCAAAAAGGTTCAATTAATTTAAATAAAAATCATAAGCCTTTGTTTTATTTAATTATCCATATAAGAAAAAATTGTGCGACCCAATACCATTTGTACTGATTGCTGTGCTTTTTCTTCGCCAATGCTTTGTGCAAGCATCTGAACGATCTTCATAACCGCTGTTCGAGAGTGTTGTGACGTGCCTAAATTCATTATGTTCGTCATTAGCATTCGAACCACTTCTCGGAAGACATGTGACTCTGGATCATGGAGTGCTCTATCCCAAGATTCAATAAAGGCATCACTGGATGTGAAGTTAAGTTTTTGAACTGCTAAGGGAAATACCTTTCCTTGCAAGGCCGTCGCGAACATCATTTTGCTTTCGTAATAACGCTGTACGCTCGACTTACCCATACCGGTTTCTTTAGCTAATCGATCGTAAGTGACATGATCCCACCCTTCAGTCATGAAGATCTGAAATACGATAGCATCCATTGCTTTCTTCTTACGTTCTCGTTCTTCAGCGCTTATACGTGCCATATTGTGATTCCCCTGATTTTCTAGTTTCGGTAATAATACGCAAAGCGGTTGTCATGTAAAACGAAGGCGATAGGTTTGACGTACAATTAACACTTATAGGGTAGTAAATAAAAAGCCGACCTTAGTAAGGTCGGCTTTTGCGTTATAGTTTTCGTAGGTATTACGCTTCTTCGGCATGCTCTTTACGCAACTGTTTCGCCGCAAGAACCATGTTAGCCAGTGATGCTTCGGTTTCTTGCCAGTTTCGAGTTTTAAGCCCGCAGTCTGGGTTTACCCATAAACGTTTAGCTGGAATCTTCTCTGCCGCTTTATTGATCAAACCTTCGATCCACTCCTTAGTTGGGATGTTAGGTGAGTGAATGTCATACACACCTGGGCCAATTTCATTCGGGTAATTGAACTCTTCAAACGCTTTAAGTAGCTCCATGTTTGAGCGTGATGTTTCAATGGTAATCACATCAGCATCCAGTGCGGCGACTGAGTCGATGATTTCATTGAACTCTGAGTAACACATATGAGTATGGATTTGTGTTTCTGGCTTAGCACTCGCTGCCGAGATCTTAAATGCATCTACCGCCCACTCTAAATACGCCTTGTGGTCACGCTTTTTCAACGGTAGGCCTTCGCGTATGGCTGGCTCATCGATTTGAATAATATTGATGCCTGCGTCTTGCAAGTCTGACACCTCGTCACGCAGAGCCAACGCCAGCTGGTCAGCGATTTGTTTGCGAGTGATATCTTCACGCGGGAAGGTCCAACATAGAATTGTGACCGGACCAGTCAGCATGCCTTTCATCTGTTTTGAAGTTAATGATTGTGCGTAAGTAGACCACTCAACTGTGATCGGTTTTTCACGTTCAATATCGGCAACCACAATGGCTGGTTTCACGCAACGAGAACCATAGCTTTGCACCCAACCAAACTTGGTGGTTTGGAAACCGGCTAAGTTTTCCGCAAAGTACTCCACCATGTCATTTCGCTCTGCTTCACCATGCACTAAGACATCGAGATCCAGCGCTTCTTGGCGTTTTACCGCGTCTGCAATATGACCTTTTAGTGCCGTTTGATATTCCTGTTCGGACAGTTTTCCGCTGCGGTAGGCACTGCGTTGAACTCGGATTTCACTCGTCTGAGGAAAAGAACCAATGGTCGTGGTCGGGAACAAAGGTAAACCAAGCACTTCGTTCTGGTGGGCTGCGCGCTCTGCGTATGGTGCACTTCGTTCAGCCAGTGACTTAGTGATGTTATTTAGACGAGCTTGCACCTGAGGCTTATTCACATGGGTTGCAGTCTTACGAGCCTGAATTGGCGCGCTGTAGGTATCACACGCTAGGATCGCTTCTTGGCTACCATCCAGCGCTTTTCCGAGTAACGCCACTTCGGTCACTTTTTGTTTCGCAAAGGCAAACCAACTCTGAACTTCGTCACTTAAAGCAGGCTCTAGGTCTAAATCGACCGGGCTATGCAGCAGTGAACACGAGCTTGCAACCCAAAGCTTGTCACCAAGTTTCTCTTTCAATGGTTTCAGTAGATTAAGTTGCGCACTTAAATCTGCTCGCCACACGTTACGGCCATTCACGACGCCTGCAGAGAGCACCCAGTCGCTTGGTAACTTTGCCGCAACTTGCTCTAGTTGATCTGGAGAAGCAGACAAATCAATATGCAACCCGTCTACTGCCAGTTCGACGATTTTATCGAGGGAATCAACCACTGAATCAAAATACGTGGTCAACAACACTTTTACATCACTGCGAATCACTTGATAGGCTAGCTTAAATGAATCTAACCAAGGTTTTTCAAGTTCAAGCGCTAAAATAGGCTCGTCGATCTGTACCCACTCAACACCTTGTTTGGCCAGTTTCGCCAGAATTGCTTGATAAGCAGTCAGTAAACGTGGCAACAATGACAGTCGGTCAAATCCTTCTTCAACTTCTTTACCTAGGTATAAATAGCTCAGAGGGCCAAGCAGCACTGGTTTTACATTATGACCCGCTTTCACAGCTTCATTCACTTCCTCAAACAGCTGCGGCCAACTCACTTCAAAGCTATCGTCCTTGCTAAACTCAGGAACAATATAGTGGTAGTTAGTGTTAAACCACTTAGTCATGTCTGATGCGGCATGACCACTACAATCACAGCTTGCTTGAGATTGACCGCGACCAACCTTAAACAGGGTATCAAGATCTGGGAAGCCGCTTTGGTGACGCTTAGGCACATGCCCAAGTAACAGTGTCGTCGTTAAAACATGGTCGTACCACGCAAAATCACCCGCGGCGACAAAGTCTAGACCCGCGTCTGCTTGAGTCTGCCAGTTTTTATTGCGCAGTTCGCTCCCGACAGATTTCAGTTCAGCTTGGCTAATTTCTCCGCGCCAATATTTCTCAAGGGTAAATTTCAGCTCTCGTTTTTCACCAATGCGAGGGTAACCAAGTATGTGCGTCGTAGTAGTCATGGTGTTCATCCTTAATTCTGCAAGTTCAAATCTGTTATTTTGTTCAGCTCACCACCTAGGATGTCTGGATGGCTAAACTATCTCGCTAAACCGGGCGTTCGACAATCGACAAATATTCAACTTGTTTATTAAAATTTTTCATGATGATTTGTTTCTCAACCACTTAACTAATAATTAAACTCCCTTGAACTTTTAGACGTCTAGATGTTTACACTCCCACAAAAACACGTTAGGTTAATAATATTCATGCTTAAACAGTCTGACTGAAGGGAATTCATGATAGAGCTAAAGCACTTACGAACACTCACCACACTCAGAGACACAGGGTCGCTCACGGCAACTGCGACGACCTTGCATTTGACTCAATCTGCCCTCTCTCACCAAATTAAGGACTTGGAAGCCCGTATTGGTGGACAACTGTTTTTGCGCAAAACTAGGCCGGTTAAGTTCACTTCTGAAGGAGAGATCTTACTTAAGCTCGCTGATGATGTGCTGCCGCGATTGGCTAAAGCAGAGAATGAGATAGCGAGCCTTAAAGAGGATGTGAACGGACGACTGCATATGGCGATCGAGTGCCACTCTTGCTTCCAATGGTTGATGCCAGCGCTGAAAGAGTACCAAATTGCTTGGCCGAGTGTGACACTCGACTTCTCGTCCGGTTTTGGCTTTGAGCCTTTACCAGCCTTAATGGCAGGTGAGCTGGATCTAGTGATCACCTCGGACATTCAGCCACGTTCTGAAGTGCATTATGAGCCGCTGTTTGATTTCGAAATGCGTCTAGTCACATCCATCTCACACCCGCTGGCGGGAAAAGAGTGTATCGAGCCAGAGGATCTTGCCGATCAAACCATGCTTTCCTATCCAGTCCAGAAAAGTCGCTTAGATGTGGTTAAGCACTTCTTGCAACCTGTTGGCATTGAGCCAGCTAAATGGAAACAGGCAGACAATACATTGATGTTAATTCAGATGGTTTCTGCGGGACTAGGTGTGGCAGCCTTGCCGAACTGGGCAATCAGTGAATTTTCGAGGCAAGGTTTAATCAGTAGCATTCCACTCGGCAATGGTTTGTGGCGTCGTCTATTTGCTGCAACGCGTCATGCGGACAAAGATAAGCGCTACTTGCAGGCTTTCTTTAATACCGCAAGACAGCAGTCTCAAAGTCACCTTGATGGGATTAAAACTGTTTAGGCAGAATATTAAAAAGGAGGCCTAAGCCTCCTTTTTGTTATCTCTCATAAGATTTAAACTGATTGGTCAATGGGTCGTATTGATAACCCAGCACATCGAGCTTACCAATCACGCCTTCTACATCCATTTCATACATAGAAACAAGTTCTTCAAAACTATCACATTCTAGACGCAGCTTTTCATTCACTATGCCTAACAAGATGATGCTATCAAAGTTGCTCACATTGCTCAGGTCCATGGCGGCCTCCTATTCCACATCTACTCTTTCAATAGTAGACGCAAATTCACCGCATTGAAGTGAGCTAGCTTCAAACTCTTAAGTGATTACAGAACAAATAACGCCTGATTAGATGTTGCTGATAGAAGCAAAAATACCAATGCGATAGCAAGCTGACCCTTGTTGATCTCCTTCGATGCAAGCAAGTGCCAAGACCATGCAACGATGGCAGTAATCAGCAATGCAAAGCTGGTAAGCAAAGGCTGAGTCACAGAAGTAAGTACGTCACTCTCTAGTCCATACGCTTTAAGCAAGATCGCTAATGACATCATCATTGCGGCAACCACACCTGTAACAGGTAATATGCGATGAAACGCCTGTAAGCGTGTACGGGCAATGGTCAGTAATAAATGTGCAAGCAATCCACCAAGCAAAAAGACTTGGAATAATACGCTTAAGCCCGCTGCAATAGACGTTTGCGCACCAATTTCAATACCAACATAGGCCAAAGCAAGACCATTGGCGAGATACATCACCCACATAGGGCCTTGGTCACGTGTCTTCTTGGTTTGCACTTGAGAATAAAAATAGGCAATAGCGAACACTACCATCATGGCTTCAATTCGCAATGAGGCAACCGCAAGCCAGAGTATCGCTAGTGAAGGCAACATTTTGTGGATACGGCCTCGCTGACCAGGACAAATATCGCCTTTAACAAGAATAAGGGTCAAAAGAAGTTGAGCGCCCAATAACATTGGCGCAAACACGGCAAGTAGCTGCTGGATCATGGTGTCATCAAACAAAAATTATTACTGGCTGCGGATAATAGCAGACTGGCCGATTTTAGCTATCAGTGAAGTAAGACAATATATTTTGGTGCGTCACAACTCCAAGGTATTCCCCTACGGAATTGACAACAAGCCAAGGCGGCCGAATTCCTTGTCTCAATGTTTCAGAAACTTGGTCGTTGTTTTCTTCTAGGGTCAAAGTATGGATATTTCGTCGCATGACCTGATTTAATGTTTTGCGGCTATTTACAATGTCATTGCGGGTTTCAAACTTGGTTCCCGCTGTTGGCGAGAGATGTAAGTTCACTTCCTCTAACCCCACCACACCAACGCATACATTGCGATCTAGAACCGGAATCACTTCTAAATTGTATTGCTCGGAGGTAAGTAATGAGCGGGCTCTTTCTATCGTATCATCGGGCGATAAACACGGCAGGTGCACCTGAGTAATGCTCAATATATTAGACTTCAGTTTGCGGCCTTTTCCAGAAAGGAACTGTTCTAGGTCTTCACAATAGTCCCACGCCTTTTCGAGATCATGAATCGGTAGTGGCTTTGAGAAGTAATAGCCCTGAATGTAATCCACCCCTAATGAACAGACCGCTTCAAGCTCATTTCTGGTCTCTACACCTTCAGCCACGACTTTTACATTAAGCGTATGAGCCAATTGAGTAATCATTTTGACTATATAATATTTGTTAGTCCCTTCCATGAGGTCAGTGACGAACTCTTTATCAATCTTTATCACATCAAAATTACTGTCACTCAAATAGGAAAATGAGCTGTACCCAGTGCCAAAATCATCTATCGCAACCTGCACTCCTCGGCGGCGAATATTTCGTATCAACGAGGACTGACGAGATTCACTGTCAAAATAAGCACTTTCGGTTAATTCAATGGTTACGGTTTCTGGTCGTTTGGCGTATTTATGAACTAATGAATCCGCGCTTGCGAGCACCTCATCAGTATCCAACTTGGTATTGAGGGAGCGATTTATCGTCACGCCTAAGTGTTGACCAAATCGTTCCTGAATATGGTTGAGGTCTTGCAGCGCTCGCTGGCCTACACACCAATCTAAATCGGCAACCAAATCAAGGTCTTCGGCAATATTGACCATCTCTTGGGTATTCAGCATCTGACCATTTGGCCCTTTAAAGCGGCTTAATGCTTCAAATTTCACCACATCCCAATTTTTAGTGTCGACGATCGGTTGGTAATACACCTCTACATCTTTGGTCTTGATGGTTTTTTCTGCCCACTCCTCAAGCTCTTTTCTCCGCAATACTTGTTTATGTAATACCCCGTGATAAAAGGTAATTTGCCCCCGACTCGTTACACTATGCTCTAACATCGCTTGAACAGAATGAGCCACCAGCAATTTAGGATCATGGGTATCTTGGCCTAAGACTGATACGCCGATTCGCCCTGCCATAATTGCGTTATAAATCTGAGTGCCAACGTGTTGATTAATCGATGAGAAAAAGCGCCGTATCGATTGGTGGATCATCCGCACTTGCGAAGGGCCTTTGACTTTGTTGCATTCGACACAGGCAACAAAATGGTTGCTACCTAGGTATCCCACCTCGACCGCCTGAGGCTCTTTGGTCAAGTGTTCAGATAAAAGCGCCTTGAGTTCAAAATCTTCGGTATGATCGAACGGGGGTTGAAATGCCACAACCATAGTCACCTTTTCACTCCCCTCACGTTGGCTTCGGTAGGTGACAGCACGGATAAATTGCGTTTGAGTCGGCAGTTGAGTTAGTAGCTCGACCCCGCCATGTTCGACATCTTCAATGCGATAAATATTATTGGAAAGATCGAGCAAGACCGCGACATAAAAGATGCCCTCCTCAAGCATGATGCGCTGAATCGTGACATCTTGAGGATAAGCTCGACCTTGAGCGCTCTGAAGTAACATCACTCCAGACCAATGACCTGACTGCTCTATCTCACACCAAATCTTGGTGTAAAAATTGGCGCTATGCCGATCAGATTGTAACGAAGCAAAAGGCTGCCCTTTTAATTCAGAGTTCGCATAACCGGACAGAGAAAGAAAATTATCATTGCAGATGATGATGCTACGCTCTGCATCAATTAATAACACCCCATGGTGAGCGTTATTGAACAACTGACCAAATAAGGCTCCGATACTCAGAGCGGTTGCTTGAAAGAAAAATAATGGGGTGAGATGCCCAGACGCCAGCTTTCCGTCATCGCTCTGAAACGTCATTTCAACGTAGCAACATTGATCGCTTTCTAACCTTAAGCAGCAATTAAAACGTTGCAGACCCATTTGCGGCTTAAGCTTGGTCAACTTCTCTAATAAAATAGTTTGGTCGTGATAACTCATGCAAGGCATTAACACGTTACCCGTCAGTGAAGGCAAATCCGCATTAAGCACTTGTCGGCAAAGCGCTTCATCAATATCCAGTCGATGCTTAACAATGTCCCACTGCCACTCAATCGACAAATGGTTAGAATACCGCGACAGTACCGGAGTACTGGTGCTAGAGCCTTGCACTTGGGCCATGCATTGCCTCTTTAGTTTAGCTGTAATTACTACTAAAGATTAGAACAATAGCGGCTAACTAACATAACTATTATTAACCAAACACTTCAACGCAGACTTCTGACTGACCAAACCTTTAAAGTCACCTTTGTCGTCAACTAAACACCAAGGGAAAGGCTGTTCACTCGCGACCAGCTGAGCAATTTCCGCTTGAGGAGTATGCCAATGCAAGATGCTCAAAATTGGCTGCATAACCCTATTTGCAGGCTTACTCCAATACGCGTTTTCTTTGTTTGATTCCAAATCCGTCCCCATATTGGGAGTAAGATGCAAATTGATACTTGGTAGGTCGATAAAACCGACACACTCTTTTTTCTCAACCACGGGAAAGCAATCATGTTCACCTTCGTTAAAGTACTGATAGATCAATGAAAGTGGCTCACCAGGATCAATATGATGACAAACTTCAACAATATGACCGAGAGAATCATCCGCTGGCTGCGGCTCTCTATCTGTAACTCGATAGCACTCTTGGTCTGTACGTAACTCTGCCAACGGAAGCGGCTTAGAGAAGTAATAACCCTGTATCAAGTTGACCCCTAGATCTCTGACAGCATTGAGCTCTTGCTCAGTTTCAACGCCTTCCGCAATCACTTCCAAACCAAGCTTGGCGGATAAGTCGACCAATGCCTTAACGATGTTGTATTGCCTTGAATCTGGCGTAATATTTTGAATAAAGGTGCGATCAATTTTTAGGGTATCGAAGTAACACTCTTTCAAGTAACGAAATGAAGCACTGCCAGTGCCAAAGTCATCAACCGCTATCTTGACGCCAGCACCTCTTAACAACGACAGGATCTCCCTGTTCTTTTCATCGCTATCAAAGTAAGCACTCTCGGTAAATTCAAAGGTGATAAGTTCAGGTTCAGTGCCCTGAACATCAAGGATCTTAGCTGCTCGCTCAAGAATGTCGGTCAACTCTGTAGTCGTTTTCAATGAACGATTAACCGACAAAGAAACATGACTACCGAAACGTTGCTGTAAATCAGGAAACTGCTGCAGAGCATTGACTAAAACAAGATCGTCTAGCTCCACCACCTTATCTAGGTCTTCAACTGCCTCGATCATTTCTTGGGTTGAAGCGACAAACTCATCATGGTTAGGAAAGCGACATAACGCCTCAAACTTCACAACCTGCTGCATCTTCAAGTCCACAATAGGTTGAAAATAGACTTCGATGTCTCCTTTACTCAATGTATCGATGACATGTTCTTCAATGCGTTTCTTGCGCTCAATCTGCTGATGGATCTGACGATCGTAAAAGTTAATTCTTCTTTCATGTCCTGAGTGCAACTCCAAAACTGCTTGATACGCATGAGAAACAAGTTGGCTCGGCGTTTTCGCATCTGCTTGAAACACAGAGACCCCAGTAACCCCAGACTTTAAAGCCATAGCGACTGGCAATTGGGCATGTTTAAAACTATGAAATAGCTTGGTAATGGAACGGCCGATTTGTTTCACCGCATGTTGGTTACTCTGAAATTCAAACGGCAAGCACAGAGCAAAACAGTCATGTCCTAAGTAACCGCAGCACAGGGTATGCGCATTATCTTTTAGATAACTAGCAAACTGCCTTTTCACTTCCGCCGTAGAATCTAACTTTGGCTGCAGCGCGACAACGACTATACCTTGGCCCTTTTGAATATCATTGCATGCATGCGTTAACAGCGCCAAAAAGCCTTCTCTATTCGGTAATTGCGTAAGTAGGTCAATTCCGCCACTTTCGATATCATCGATTCTTTCTAACTTACCGGAAAGATCAGCAGAGAGGCCGATAAAAAAGGGCGCGCGATTGGTCGATTGAATCTTCTGAATAGTCAGGTCCTGAGGAAAGACACTACCATCAGCACGACGAGTTAGAATTGTTCCACTCCAGTGACCTTGTTGTGTTAGCTGCCCCCACAAATGGTCGTAGTAGGCATCACTGTGCTTTTCTGCATTGAAAATACTGGTTTTCAGTCCCGCAATTTCATTACTAGCGTAACCCGTTAATTCTTCGTAGTGGTGATTACATACTAAGATCTTGGTTAACTCATCGGCGACTAGAATGCCATGGTGGTGATTCTCGAAAAGGAAATAAAAGACTTCTGTTAACTCATGCTTATCGGTGATGATTAGGCTTGGGGACACCGTGCCAGAAAGCTCATGCGCACTAATCCTTTCAATCTTAATCTCTACATACGCAAAAAGAATGTTAGGGGTTAATAAGCAACAACTCACCCTTTGCGAGTTACCACTTTCTAAAACTGACTTAAACGCATGCTTGATTTGGCCTCGCTGCGATTTAGGTAACAACTCAAAAAACATGCTCGCACCGACTGCATTATGCTTGTCACCGAACAATAAGAATTTAAGCTCTTCATCGCATTGTAATGACTGGCTTTTTATATCAATTTGCCAATCATAAACGCTAGATTTATCCCACTGAACCAGAGCGGTTTGAGCCTTCGACATTTGATTGATCGCGTTCGACACGACACCCCCAGACAAAATAAGCACTCAGACTCATAATATAGCGTAAATTATGGCAGCTATGTTTTATTTGGTTAACACTTTCAATGCTCATCTATTTCCATAGCTAAACTAGGGAGATTTTCTGCTTATTAGATCACAAATATTTGAGGTAGATAGTCGCCGCCCAAGTCGCTATAATTCGCGCTCCTTGAAACTGAGAGCAAAATATGTACAGCAACGTTACTCCTATTCATGAGCACAAAAAGTATTGGGCAGAATGCTTTGGCACTGCGCCATTTCTTCCTACTAGCCGAAAAGAAATGGATGCCCTAGGATGGGACAGCTGTGACATTATTATTGTTACTGGTGATGCATATGTTGATCACCCAAGTTTCGGTATGGCGATCATCGGTCGACTGCTTGAAGCTCAAGGCTTTCGTGTCGGTATCATTGCCCAGCCAGAATGGAGCAACAAAGATGCGTTCATGAAGCTTGGTAAACCAAATCTATTCTTTGGAATTACCGCAGGCAACATGGACTCGATGATTAACCGCTATACAGCGGACCGAAAACTTCGTCATGACGATGCCTATACGCCAAATAACGAAGGTGGCAAACGTCCTGATCGCGCGACTCTTGTCTACTCTCAGCGCTGCCGTGAAGCGTACAAAGGTGTGCCACTTGTATTAGGTGGCATCGAGGCAAGCTTGCGTCGTCTTGCGCATTACGACTACTGGTCTGATAAAGTTCGTCGCTCTGTACTTTTTGATGCAAAAGCAGACATTCTACTGTTCGGTAATGCTGAGCGTGCATTAGTTGAGGTTGCTCACCGTCTAGCTGATGGCGAAGATATTTCTACCCTAACTAATATTCGTGGTACTGCTGTAAACCTAGCTGCGGCACCTGAAGGCTATAACATCATCGACTCTTCTCGCATCGAAAAGCCGCGTAAAGAAGCCTTTGTTCCGCCAAACCCCTATGCGGTTGAAGAGCAATGTGACACAAAGGCAAAAACAGAAGAGCCGGAAGCGAAGCCAATTACGATCCGTCCTTCGCGACATGATGCAGCAACGACGGCTGTGCGAATTCCGCCGTTTGAAAAGCTCAATAACGACCGCATTTTGTATGCTCATGCCAGCCGTATTATGCACCTTGAAACCAACCCGTATTCTGGTCGTGCACTAATACAGCGTCACGGAGATCGTGAGCTTTGGGTCAACCAAGCTCCTATCCCACTATCAACTGAAGAAATGGACCATGTGTTCGGTCTCGCATATGCCCGTGTACCACACCCTATGTATGGTAAAGCGAAAATCCCGGCGTATGACATGATCAAAACGTCAGTGAACATCATGCGTGGCTGTTTTGGTGGTTGTTCATTCTGTTCGATTACCGAACACGAAGGTCGTATTATTCAAAACCGCTCGAAAGAATCTATCTTGAGCGAGTTAGAAGAGATCCGCGATAAAGTACCAGGCTTTACTGGAACAATTTCAGACCTTGGTGGTCCAACGGCTAACATGTACCGTTTAGGCTGTAGCGATCCTAAAGCAGAAGCAAACTGTCGTCGCCCATCATGTGTATTCCCGGGTATCTGTAATAAACTCAATACCGATCACCAACACACCATCGATCTTTACCGTGAAGCACGTAAAGTAGAAGGCGTTAAGAAGGTGATGATTGCCTCTGGTGTACGCTACGACTTAGCCATTGAATCACCAGAGTACGTTCGTGAGCTTGTGACTCACCATGTGGGCGGCTACCTTAAAATTGCCCCTGAACATACCGAAAAAGGCCCTCTGGATCTGATGATGAAACCAGGTATGGGCACCTACGATCGTTTCAAAGAGATGTTTGAAAAGTACAGTGCGGAAGCAGGTAAGAAGCAGTACTTAATTCCATACTTTATCTCAGCGCACCCAGGTACCGAAGATGAGGATATGCTCAACTTGGCGCTTTGGCTGAAGAAAAACAACTTCGAATGTGATCAGGTACAAAACTTCTATCCTTCACCAATGTGCAACGCGACATCAATGTACTACTCGGAAACGAACCCGCTTAAGCGCGTGAAGTACAAAAAGCGTGAAGAGGTACCAGTAGCCAAAGGTGAACGTCAACGTCGACTTCATAAAGCACTACTGCGTTATCACGATCCTGACAACTGGGCGATTATCCGCGAAGCGCTGATCAGTATGGGTAAGAAGCATTTAATTGGTGATAAACCAAACTGCCTTGTTCCAGCTGAAGACGTTGATGCAAAAACTCCAGCTCAGCGCAGAAAGTCAGGCCGTCATGGTTCACAACGTTTTGCGACCAAACATACTAAGAGTCAACCGGGATTCGAGAAGATGAATGGTGACCAACGCGGTAATGGTAAAGGTCGCGGTAAGCCTAATGCTCAAGGTAACAATAACAGCCAGAGCAAAGGCAACCGTAATGGTAAGCCGGGTGGAAAACCAAATACCCCTCGCGGTGGTAAACCAGCCGGCCAAGGCAATAATAAGCCGCCAGCAGGACGTAAACCAAAGCATCGTTAATCATCCAAATAAAAAAGGTCTAGCTCATGAGAGCTAGACCTTTACTTTTATATGGAGAGAGAAAACTAAGCGTTTGCTGCTTCGAACTCTTTCATAAACTCAACAAGAGCCTGCACACCTTCTAGTGGCATCGCGTTGTAGATGGATGCACGCATGCCTCCAGCTGCACGGTGGCCTTTCAGAGAAACCAGTCCTCGCTCCGCCGCTTGCTCTAGGAACGCAGCATCTAGCTCAGGCTTAGCCAATTGGAATGGTACATTCATACGAGAACGGTTTTGCGCGTAAACGTTGTTGATATAGAAGTCTGAGTGATCAATCTGCTGATAAAGAAGCTCAGCTTTCTGCTTATTAATGCTTTCCATAGCGGCTACACCACCTTGCTCTTTCAGCCACTTAAAGACTAGGCCAGAAAGATACCAAGCAAACGTTGGTGGTGTGTTGAACATCGAATCTTTCTCAGCCAGGACTTTGTAGCTCATAAAGCTAGGAAGTAATTCGTTAGCCAGTTCGAGTAAATCATCACGAACAATCGCGATGCAAATACCCGCAGGGCCAATGTTCTTTTGCGCACCCGCATAGATAACGCCATATTTAGCAACATCAATCTCGCGAGACAAAATGTTAGACGACATGTCCGCTACGATTGGTTTGTCAGTCTGTGGCAGTTCTGAAATTTCGATACCATCAATGGTTTCATTTGGACAGAAATGAACATATGCCGCTTCTGGGTCAATTTTCCAATCTGACGCATTGATAACTGCTGCTTTTCCATCAATCTCAGTCTTGGCTACGAAGGTATCAACTTGGCAATATTTGCTTGCTTCATCAATCGCACTTTCTGCCCAGTAACCCGCGTCAACATAAGTCGCTTTTTTGGCATTGCCCAATAGGTTTAGAGGGACCGCAGCGAACTGAGCTCGTGCACCACCCTGGCAAAATAGTACTTTGTAGTTGTCAGGGATATTGAGTAAGTCACGCAGGTCTTGCTCTGCTTCTTCCGCCACCTGAATAAACTCTTTACTACGGTGGCTAATCTCCATGACAGAAGTGCCAAGGTTGTTCCAATCAACCAATTCCTTTTGCGCTTTTTCCATCACAGCTTTAGGTAGGCCCGCTGGACCCGCACTAAAGTTAAACACATTGCCCATTTGTCTTTCCTTGCATATGATTCAATAACTAATTACTCGATTAATACCATGTTTTAGCACTGATAAAAAGCAAGAAAAGAGGTCTTAAGACCTCTTTTCACTTTAAGCTGCCAAATGTGGCAATTATGGTTGCAGTAATGCCGGTAGAAGTAATGCCATCAATGGGATTTGCTGACCATTTTCAAACACCAAGTTACCTTCTTTTAGCTCAGCTTGTATCTGGTAGCCCTGCTCTGTCTCTTGAATCAGCTCCATCACCATCGCTTCATCAATGCCTTGCTTGATAAATGGGTATTCTGTTACCAACCCACTAGAGAAAAAGGTATTTAAGTCACCCGTTAATGCAGGCAATATCATTGCTGGGTTTTGGGTAACATTGCTTGTGCCTTCAGGAACGGTGATTTTCCATTTAGACTCAAACTCGCTATCCTCACTTAGCTTCACCGCCATTTTGTTCATCGATAGGTAGAAACCTTTCGAGAACAAGTTTTCTACATATGGAATCGCCGTTTCAATATCAGCGCTAGTGAGCATTGGGTTGTTCTGATACAGATTAACCAGCTTCTCGAACGACTCGCTATCTAAGTCGCCAAATGCAAGGTCAATAGAAACACTGTCAACCGTTCCATCAGCCGTTAAGAGATCGTTAAGATCAACTTGGTGCTGGCTGCTGACTGTCTTAGCCATTTCATCAAATGAGCTACGGAATGTGTACTGGCTGTCATGCATACTAAATAGCGGAGTTTGGTCAACATTCACCACTGACGCTTCGGTGACTTTAAGGGTCTGTTCCCCCAGCCAAAAGCTATTCATTTTCTTGCCTGTGCCTTGACCGCTCAGACCAGACATCAAGACTTTTTCGCCCGAGTTAAAATCAATCTCAACCGATGGTACGTCTAAGTCATAGGTAATATCACCTAACACACTTACATGACCTTTTAGAGTTGATGGCGTCACAGACACAATTGCACCATCCACACCTTCACTGACTTGATTCCATGCACTCAGTTGTAGGTCGAAGTCTGTGTTACCGTTGAGCTGAGTAGTGGTATTCAGCGTCAAAGGAAACTCGGGCATGTCTTGCAAAACAGATTCAGCGCTTAAGCTAAATAGGCCATGGCTGATATCACTGTTTACCACAATCTCAGATGGTAAACCGTCAATTGCTAACTGCTCTGCTAACACTGGGTCTAACACCGTATAACGCGTAGTGACTGTCGAAGAGAGATAGCCGCGATCATAGTCGACAATTTCAGCTTTAACTGAGTCCGAAGAAAGGTTCGTAATACCGTCTTGAATCACAGACTGACCAATTTGGCCAACCGCAAGAGGCCAACACAATGCAAGCGCAATGGCACCGCCAATGGCACCGAGTTTTTTTAGTTCCATGGTATTCGTTTCTTATATTAAGATTTGTTTCAGTCTACACGAAAAAACATTGAGATAAATCAGTGTATTGGCTTTCAAGCAAAAACAATCAAAAATCTCATATCTAGCTCCCAGTCCCTACCTTGAATACTTGTTACTGTAACTAGTGTCTGTGTTTAAAGTGTAGCCTACTTGTGAATCAATTTTCCGTACTCTGTTTAGACAGTAACCCGATCAGTATTGAACAACTACGTCGAGAACTTAGCCCTTTCGCCGCGAAGTTCGACTTACATAGTGCCGAAAGTATCGAGGAAGCAAACGCCGCGCTTACCTTTTGCACCGAGCGAAAACAGACTGTCGCTTTGGTTATCGCCAGTCATCATGAATCATTCAACGGCGCAGATTTTCTGATTCAACTCGATAAAAACCAACACACTAAGACAGCGAGAAAGATTCTCATCAGTTGCGGCCAAGACATCCAGGCGATTTTATCCGCGGTTAACGACGGTAGACTCGACCACTGTTTGACCAAGCCTCTGCAAGATAACTTGGTTCACAAAACGGCGCAGAAAGAACTGACCACTTTTATCATCGAAAATGACAAAGAGAATTTGCTTTCTTATAGTCAAATCCTCGACCAGCACCGCTTGCTTCGCACTCATATTGACCAAAAAATGCGTCACTATCGTGAAGGCTTTATCACTGACCATCACAGTCTTTCGGATCAGCAGTTGGTGGAACAAGTCACTACCGCACTATTAGAGTTCTTTGCTAAAGAAGACGAAACTCGTGCGAAGCGCACCTACTCTTCAGATCACCTTCTGACCAAAGAAGGAGAGGAAAACCAGTTTCTGTGGTTCATCACCAAGGGGACCGTCGCCCTTTATAAGAAAGATGAGATAGGTGTCCAAAGAGAGGTAGTGCGGCATTCGCAAGGTAATATTGTTGGTGGAATGTCGTTTGTTACTGGAGAGCCCTCCTTTTCTACCGCGGTTACGCTCACCGAAACCGAGGTTATTAAGCTCGACCGCAAAGTCTTCGCTAAGGTGATGCATTCAGACACCTCGCTACTGCCTCTGTTTACTAACCTACTCTTGCGTCATTTTAACCGCCGCCTACAACGCAGTATCAATACCAAGTTAGAGCTACAAAAAACTCTTGAGTCACTGGAAGATGCCCACCAGCAACTCATTGAGCGTGAGAAGATGGCGATGCTCGGCCAACTGGTCTCTGGTGTGGCGCATGAGCTAAATAACCCGATTGCGGCGATCTTGCGGGGGACTGAAACTCTAACCAATAAGATTCAAACCTTGATTGATGAGCGTTCGATTGATCAAGTTGGAGACGATGGCATTGCTGTCCTTCAACTTGGATTAACCCAAAGGCCAAAATCAACCGCCGCCGAACGCGACTTAGCCAACCAAGTGAATCAGAAAATCGATAATAGACGCGTTGCCAAAAAGCTCGTAAAACTTGGACTTGAACAACAAGACCGTTGGTATGATGAAACCAAACAATCTCCAGATGCCACTTTGGAACGCTTGGAACGACTAGAAGAATATTATCTCGCTGGAAGTACGCTGAGATCGATTGGCGTGTGTGCGGGGCGAATTGCCGATATGGTCAAGAGCTTAAAAGGTTATGCCCGACCGAATGATGAGCGTTTTCACGTTGTCGATATTCATGAAGGTATCGAAGACACCTTGGTGATTTTTGAAAACAAACTCAAGTTCCACACCGTTGAACGAGACTATAACGAACTACCGCAACTGCCTTGTTTGCCTATCGCATTACAACAAGTGTGGACCAACCTCATTTCGAACGCTATTGATGCCTTTCCTGACAAAGGATTGCTCACAATACGTACCGAACTTACCCAGCAAGACGCTCAACAATGGGCGGTTATTTCATTTACTGATAATGGATGCGGTATCCCTGAAGAAATCATAGAGAATATTTTCTCTTTAAACTTTACCACTAAGAAAGAAGGCAATTTTGGCCTAGGTATAGGCCTATCAGTGTGCCAACAAATCATACACCAGCATGGCGGAAAAATATTGGTCGAGTCATGTCGGGACAAGTTTACTCAAATGTCAGTTTGGCTACCGGTTAGCCAAACTCAGTTAACAGCAAGGAGCCATGAATGAACAAATACCTCATTTTATGTGTTGATGACGAACGTGAAGTATTGGACAGCGTCATTCAAGACTTGGATTGTTTTGAAGAATACTTTTTATTGGAAGCGGCAGAGTCGGTTCAAGAAGCCAAGCAATTAATCGATGAATGTAACCAACAAGACATAAAATTGGCGCTTATTGTTTGTGATCACATCATGCCTGACCAAACAGGGATTCAATTCTTAATTGAGTTGAATGAACAACCAGATACGGCCGCCACTCGAAAACTGTTATTAACTGGGCAGGCGGGCTTAGAAGATACGGTCGAGGCTGTTAATCATTCCAGCCTAGACTTTTACATTGCTAAACCTTGGCGCGGAGATGAATTACGCCAGGCGGTGAAGCAGCAACTGACTACTTACATTATCGACAACGAGCAAGACTTAATCCCTTGGGCGGCTGCACTTGATACTGAGAAAATATTCGAGGCCGTCGCACAAAACAGAATCAACTATGGTGAATAATCGAACAAAGCTTGGCACGTGTATTGCTTTCTTATATAAATAACGACAAAACAATGACATTTCTATAGTGGCAGTCGCTATGATGCATTATCATGTCGTATTAAACGTCATGGCGCCCGTCGCTAAAGACCAAGGAAATTCACAAGATATAGGTTTATCGTCAATATGCGTAAAACAATCTTAGCTGCAGCACTCGTGCTAGCATCTGGTCAATCTTTTGCTCAAACCGACCCAAACAGCCCGGCGGTAATGAGCAACTTTAGTTATGACTACCTAGAAGCTCGTATCGGCGCAAGCCCGGTTACTTTTGGTGCCGCAATGAGCAAATCCGTACACCCAAATGCGCACCTAATCGGCCGCATCGACTCTGAGTTCGAAGGCGATTACGATGCAGCAGCAGGTTTCGGTTTCCACGCCCCAATCAACAACTGGGCAGATCTTACTGGTGAAATGCTTTTCCGCTTAGTTGATGACGGCGCTGCAAAAGGTACTGACACAGGTATGGAACTGAACCTAGGTGTTCGTCAGTGGTTAGGTCCACAACTTGAAGTAGGTGGTAAAGGTGGTTACGTATCAATCGATGACAATGATGATTGGATTGGTTCAGCATACGTACGATTCCACTCTACAGAGCTATTCTCTCTAGGTGGTGAACTGCGTATCAACGACTACTATGGTGATCAGTTCATGTTCACTACACGCTTTAAGTTCTAAGCGTTACTGATACTAAAAAGCCGAGGTTTATACCTCGGCTTTTTTAATGCAAATCCTTTTGCATCTGAGCATTTTTTATCGCTAGTTTAGTGGCAGTTTGCCAATAGTTGACGCTTACGTGGTTCTTGAATCAGTTTCCAGTGAATGCCTTCTATCGCACCGGCAAACTTCCATAATAACTTCACGTCGACATCACTGCCGTATGCCTGCTTAACTCGCGAAAATACCGCTGGCGCACCGAGTTCAAGGAAAGTTTCTACGTCTTCTACACCCGCTTTCTTCACCATACGCTCTAGTGTTAGTTGCATATTTGGTAAGTCACGTAGGCGTCGATTCGCTGAAGAGCGCTTGAACTCACGCTGAGAGACTGAAAAAGCGATAGATTGCTCAACCAATTCTGCTAAGTCTTCATGTTTTTTCGTGAACAGCTCGGTGATATCGTAGTAGTTTACCGTCGCTGTCGTCTGCTTCTTAACGTGACGGTATTTCTCACAGCCGAGCTGATTTAGCTGCTGATCGAGCTTCTCACCACCACGAATAAATATTTTGTCTGCACTTAAAAGTGCGAACATTGCTTCTTCTCTAAACAAACCAGTACCACCAAACATCGAACGCTTTTGGAAGTCACCGAATTTTGTCACGTACTGAATAAATTGTTGCTCTGTCATATCCATTGATCCTTAATCTAAAACCCCGATTAGTTATGATCACCAGATAGCAGCAGTTATAAGCGAAAAATTTAAAACTCACTTAAGTTACATTGTTTTTTATTGTTTAACTTAAGCGATAACAAGTAAGGTAAATGATAGTTAACGAAACGAAATAAGTCTGTGCATGAATCACATCAAACAGAGATAATTAGCGGTTTATTGGGAAGTAAATCACACCTTAATACTTTTGGCATTTATAAAAGCCGTCAGTAATTCACCAATAAAATGCTACGAAAAATATCAATAATAATGATCAATCATTTGCTAATATGCACATAGAAACGTTACACTGTATAAAGTGGCATAATCCTTAAGTTTATATGAATCACCTATCTTTTTACTGGTTGCCAGAAAACGGCGATCTGTTGCTCAAAGGCATCGAATCTGAGTTTTTTAGCCTAATTGAACACGCAATTAGCTCAAGGAAAATATCTCTTCCTCCTATCCCTGACGTTGTTCTAAAGATTCAGCAGCAATGTACTCAAGAATCGACGACGATTTCTGACGTCGCTGACTTACTCCTTGAAGATCCTGGCCTTGCCGCAATTGTTATCCGCGTTGCAAACTCTGTCATTTTTAATCGCCGTAACATTACTTGTACTGATCTCGTTACCGCAGTTTCTAGACTCGGTATTTTGCGCGTTCGCGACATCGTTACAGCCCAAGCAATTGAACAGCTCAAGCATTCCATCAATCTCAGTCAGTCGTGCAATAACATTCTAATTGAGAGTGCAGCCACCTCACGTGAGCTTGCTGCAACCATGGTATTAGTCGCGCGTGGCTTCAAAGAGAGTCAACAAGCACAATATCGCCATATTGAAACCGATAAAGCGCTCCTGTGTGGTCTTCTCGCTGATATTGGCCTGTTTTGTATCGTTAACGAATACCATAACTATCTTGAGCAAGGTAACTACCTTGATGAAGATATCGCATTCCAAATCTTTGATAGGCAGTGCTCGAACGCGAGTAAACTTGTCCTTGATAGCTGGGGGTTTGATAACGACTTCCTAGAAGTGGCCTCTAATCAAACCCTTCAACCATCAGAATATCTGATCACTTATTTAGATATCGCACGCATTGCTAATCACATCTTGATGTTCCGCCGTAAAGATGAAGCGATAGATGAACATACTGTCGAAATAGATGTCACTGGCGCGGATATACTGTACAAACTCAGTAATTTAAGTGATAGTGAGTTCAACACACAGATTGATGAACTTATTAGTGCAAGTGGCTTATAACCACTAGACAGGATGTACCATGTTTTCAGGGATGATATTTATCTTTGCCCCATTGGTGGTGGGGTATCTAATTTCTATATCCAAAAAATCAACTCTCGACACAATAAACGTCACTACCTCTAACCTTATCTACGTTATTTTGTCGTTAATGGGCCTCAGTTTAGCCGGGTTGGATAACCTTGGACAAAACCTACAGTTGATTCTAAAGACCACTGCGGTTTTTTTCATTTGCTTGAGCTTAGCGAATTTGGCAGTACTGCCATTTATCGATAAGTTGATGCCGATTAAAACCGATGCAAGCAACAAGAAGTTACCCCTGTCTTCGATGGCGATGGAATCCGCCAAACTCATTTTAGTCGTAGGTAGCGGATTGGTTGTCGGATTAGCACTGCCTTTCGATCTCAGTTGGGTTGATACGGCGAGTGAATGGATCCTATTTCTGCTGCTATTTTTTATCGGTATCCAGCTTCGTAACAGCGGACTTACCTTGCGACAAATTCTACTCAATAAGCACGGCATGGTCATTGCGCTGGTCATTATTGTCAGTTCAATGGTTGGCGGCCTTATCTCCGCTCTGATCCTTGATATCGATATATACCGTGGTTTAGCCATGGCTTCGGGTTTCGGTTGGTACTCATTAGCGGGCATTTTGATGGGCGATGCATTTGGTCCAGTCTACGGCGGTGCGTCATTTATGATTGAGCTGCTACGCGAACTGGTCGCTCTAATTCTGATTCCACTCTTCATCCGCACTAAACCATGTACTTCTATTGGTTATGCTGGCGCGACCGCAATGGACTTTACTCTCCCTGTTATTCAAACCACCGGAGGGGTGAGATGTGTACCGATTGCCATTGTTAGTGGTTTCATACTCAGCCTACTTGTCCCAGTATTGATGCTGTTCTTTGTCTCACTTGCAGGCTAGATCGCAGGAATCAATCGATAATTTTTCTATTATTGGCCCTTATTTATTAGCCTAAGTTGTTTAGAGTTATCTAAACGGAAAAATAATAATATAAAACTTCAAAAGGAATCATTATGAAACGCATGCTCGTTGCATTGCTGCTAGGCACTACCTCCACATTCGCCGCTGCGGCAGATAACTCTTGTCTAGCGAAAAAATATGACGCGTACATCGACGCTTCACTCCACTGGTATGAAGATCTAGCAAGTTTGACCTCTGAGCAATACCCAGAGCTAACAGAAGTAAGCGATTGGTTTCTAGAAGGCCGAAAACATCACTTCGAGCTAAATCGTGCTGCGGTTCGTTATTACTTAACTGAAGATCAAACCAAAGTTGCGACTGAGCAACCGGTCGAAGCTTGGCTGCAACTGGAACAGAAAGATATTAAGGTACTTGCCTCTCGCAGCGATGAACTGGGTCAACTAGCAAAAGTTACCTTTGGTGATCGCCAAGCAAAACCGCATGAGAAAAACTACGAGCTTCGCTCTGCTTTTGCTGATTTACTTAGCCATCCAACTAAAATTGATACCGCTCTCCAGCGTTACAATTCTTCAATTAAGCAGCTAGAATCGATCAAATGTGAGTAGTCCCAATGATCGCAGGGTCTTTAATAGAGTTCTGCGACGGGTGCATTACAAAATCTAAGATTCGTTAATTAAGACGGGACTTTGCTCCCGTTTTCGTTTAGATTGTCGCGCTGCAATAAAAAAGATTAGAGCAATGTAAGCTGTATGGTATCGGAACATAAAACGGCTGATGTGAGCTTCGAGAGTTTACTCCGAATTTTCACAGTACCTGAAGGGCCAGACTCAACGCTAACAAGAATTGAAGAAAAGTTATCGCGCAACTTGAACAAGTTTCTGCGCGAGCACATCGTCGCAGAAGAAAAACCACTGCGAGAGATCGAGAAAGACTTTTCTAATGCCTCAATTCCTGAGCAACCCGAATTTGTTTCAGAGCATACTCAGCACTTGCTAGATTCTTTAGTCTCGCATTCGGTTCATACTTCTGCGCCAAGCTTTATTGGTCATATGACGTCGGCACTACCCTATTTCTTAATGCCGCTGTCTAAGATTATGATCGCGCTTAACCAAAACTTGGTTAAAATCGAGACTTCCAAAGCATTCACTCCTTTAGAGCGCCAAGTTCTTGGCATGCTACATCGACTCATTTACGGTCAAAACGATAAGTTTTATAGCCAATGGATGCACAGTGCTAACCATTCATTAGGGGCATTCTGCTCCGGAGGTACCATTGCTAATATTACTGCCCTCTGGGTAGCTCGTAACAATGCTTTACGCGCTCAAGGAAACTTTAAAGGCGTCGAAAAAGAAGGCCTGTTTAAAGCCATGAAACATTATGGCTATGAGGGTCTTGCGGTACTTGTCTCTGAACGCGGCCACTACTCGCTGAAAAAAGCAGCCGATGTATTGGGCATTGGTCAAGAAGGCCTTGTCGCGGTCAAAACAGACAACAACAATCGAATTTGCCCTGACGCTCTACATGAAAAAATCGTCGAGCTAAAAGCACAGAACATTAAGCCGTTCGCCGTCATTGGTGTTGCTGGTACGACAGAAACCGGTAGCATTGACCCGCTTAAATCTATTGCGCAGATCTGCCAACAAGAAGATTGTCATTTCCATGTTGATGCAGCATGGGGCGGTGCGACATTGATGTCGAACAACTACCGTCACCTTCTCGATGGTGTTGAACTGGCTGATTCCGTCACTATCGATGCTCATAAACAGTTATACATCCCTATGGGCGCTGGGATGGTGCTGTTTAAAAATCCTGATGCGATGAAATCAATCGAGCACCACGCTCAATATATCTTACGTAAAGGTTCAAAAGACTTAGGTAGCCATACGCTTGAGGGCTCACGTTCCGGAATGGCGATGTTGGTTTATGCCGCAATGCATATTATCAGCCGCCCGGGCTATGAACTGCTTATCGACCAAAGCATTGAAAAAGCGAAGTTCTTCGCAGGCCACATCGAACAACAAGATGATTTCGAACTGGTTTCAGAGCCTGAGCTTTGCTTGCTCACCTATCGTTATGTACCAACTCACATTCAAGCAGCGCTCGAACGCTCTACTGGTAAGCAGAGACAAGAGCTCAATGATCTGCTTAATGAATTGACTAAGTTTATTCAAAAACGTCAGCGTGAAACAGGTAAATCTTTTGTCTCACGCACACGCTTAAACCCAGAACGTTGGGGACGATTAAATACCATCGTATTCCGAGTTGTTCTTGCTAACCCACTAACGGGTTGTGACATTTTGGGCTCCGTTCTCAAAGAACAACGAGAAATTGCTCAGCAAGCACCCAAGCTTATGGCGAAAATTGAACGATTGGTTGATGTCATCAATCATTCACAGAGCTAAAACTGAAATTTTCTTTCTAGAAAAGTGTAATTTCTCTATCAATGACGGCCTCAACGTTTAAAATTTTAGCGATACACTATCGAATTCTGTAGTTTAGCCAAAATTTAGTTTGAGGCTTGTCATATATTGGCCAATTCCCTAGTAGAAAAGTTGCCGCAAACCTTTTGCTTAGGTTTATACTGGCTCCATGGCGCTGGATTGCATTTACTCTTTTAGGGAACAGTTTGTTTCCTATCACTAATTTCGGGTATATCCAGTGAGTTGTTCTCTATACCCTCGTGAACACTATGAACACATTAGAAAAAATTCAAAAGAACCTAGAAAATTTTAGTAAGTCAGAGCGCAAAGTTGCTGAAGTTATTATGGCATCGCCTCAAACTGCTATCCATTCTAGTATTGCTACACTGGCTAAAATGGCTGATGTGAGTGAGCCAACTGTTAACCGTTTTTGCCGTCGTTTGGATACCAAAGGTTTCCCAGACTTTAAACTTCATTTAGCTCAAAGCCTTGCTAACGGTACACCTTATGTGAACCGCAATGTCGAAGAAGATGATGGCCCAGATGCGTACACGCATAAGATTTTCGAATCTACGATGGCTTGTCTGGATGTGGCGAAGAACAGCTTAGATGCAATGCAAGTTAACCGAGCGGTCGATCTACTGACTCAGGCGAAACGCATTTCATTCTTTGGTTTAGGTGCATCATCTGCCGTTGCAAAAGATGCGCAAAACAAGTTTATTCGCTTTAACATCCCAATCACTTGTTTCGAAGACATTGTGATGCAACGTATGAGCTGCATCAATTGTACAGACAACGATGTGATCGTATTGATTTCACATACTGGTCGTACTAAGAGTCAGGTTGAGATCGCTAACCTTGCCCGTGAGAATGGCGCGACTGTTATTGCCATCACCGCAAAAGATTCGCCACTTGATAAAGCAAGCTCTCTGTCTATTTCACTTGATGTGCCAGAAGATACGGATGTTTACATGCCGATGGCGAGTCGAGTAGTGCAGATGACCGTCATTGACGTTCTTGCAACCGGCTTTACGCTGCGTCGCGGTTCTGGTTTTAGAGAAAACCTCAAACGTGTTAAAGATGTCTTAAAAGACTCGCGTTACGACAAGCTGTCACAGTTCTAATAAAAGCGGAGCATCATGCTCCGCTTTTTCATTTCTATCTAATAATATTGTTAGCTCTTCGAATAACGACTTTCATCTTCAGCCACGCTAATTTTCAATATCCCTGCAGCCTTAGAGGAAGCGATTGTAGACTCTTCTTCACACGCACCACCGCACTGACACACATGTTCAAGGATATAGCGCAAGCGCTCTTTTGTAAGTGGAAGAGGGTTGCCTTTTATTGCCACCGTCTTCAACGCATCATCTGCGACCATTTCAAACGATGTTGTGCAGACGCCGAAAGTATCTAAGGTGGGAATACTGAGTTTTTCTAGCATCATATTGACCCACAATATTGCGTCATCTCGGTGAGCATTGACTCGTCCTGTTAGTATTTGTGCGAGCTTGGTATAGCGACTAAGAACATCACTGCGCCCAGCTGCAAGAGCTGCCTTTATATTTTCCGACATCACGTAAGGGGCTAACCGAGCGGTAATGACACTATGAGGAGCATCTAGCTTCCCTCCAAGTGCGGAAGCAAGTCCGTGTGCAGCGCCCAGCTTGGCATTAGATATGGCCATTCCTCCTAACATCGCAGCAAAAGAAATATCTGAGCGAGCTCGGTGGTCATCTTGCAGACAGCCGGCAACCATCGACTGCGCCAAGCGACGAAGCCCCTCTTCGCAAATCATATCGGTAAGCGGGTTTGGCTCTCCACAGACATAAGCTTCCATTAGGTGGGTAAATGCATCCATTGCACCTCGCCCTGATAAATACTTATCGGTACCGTAGGTTAGCGTTGGGTCGACAATGGCAACATCAGCCAGCATATCGGGGCTACGTAGGCTTACCTTGACCTGGTCTTGCCCAGAACGTAACACTGCGTTTTTGGTTACTTCGGAGCCAGTACTCGCTGTGGTAGGGATGGCGACATACGGTAAGGGTTTTGATTTCAGTGGTACATTACGCCCGACTACCTCAACATAGTCATACACATCCCCTTGATTGGGAATCACTGCCGCTAAAGCTTTACCCATATCAAGGACACTCCCACCGCCGATAGCAACCACCATATCTGGCTTAAATTTTCGACCCGCTAATGCCGTCTCTTCAATCATGGTGATGTTTGGCTCCCCATGAATGGACACATGCTGGTAGCGCATTCCTTGGGATTTCAAGTAGCGTATAATTGGTGTGGCTCGCTCTAAATTTTTGCCTGTCACGAGAAGAACGCTATAACCGTACTGATTTATGACTGACAGTGAAGAATTCAGAGCACCCTCTCCGAAGATAATGCGTGTGGAGGTCATAAATTGAAACATGTCATTCACCCCTTTTCTAAGCCGTAGATCAAGCTTGCACTCTCGCAATCAAAATTAACTTGATGCACTGCAACTTGTTAGAAATAACCTCAATTTTTGTATGCTTTATCGAGCTATCGCACGTCAAAATACAGCGAAAAAGCACTATAAGGCTTAAAATTTGTTCGATAGATTTCACCTATCGAAACAACAGGCAAATGCCACTTTATTTCCGACAGTGATTCGTGCATAGTTGCAGGTATCAAATTAAAGGAGAAAGAAATATGTTCGTTGTTATCTTTGGTCGCCCAGCTTGTCCTTTCTGTGTTCGTGCAAAAGAGCACGCTGAAACACTTAAAGCACAACGCGATGATTTCAACTACCGCTACGTAGATATCCACGCAGAAGGTATCTCTAAAGCTGACCTAGAAAAGACTGTAGGCAAGCCTGTTGAAACTGTTCCTCAAATCTTCGTTGATCAAGAGCACATCGGTGGCTGTGATGATTTCGAAGCATACGCGAAAGAGCACCTAGGCCTATTCGCTGAGTAATCGATTTTTCAAAAAAAGCCGCCTATCGCGGCTTTTTTTATGCCCGCAGCTCAGCTGATTTACTTAATTCGTGTGCATTGAATTGACTAAGTAAACTAATAGTCAATTATAAAATATTTCACTTATCTTTTTGCAATAATCAGATACAATTCGCACACTTAATTAATCCACTCGGCACAAACAAGTATTGCCCGTGAACATAGACGTCGTACTCCTGTTAGAACAAAACCCCATCCTATTGATCTTCGTTGTCTTGGCTATAGGCCTTGGTATCGGAAAAGTGCGCTTTGGCAACTTACAACTCGGTAACTCGATTGGCGTATTAATTACCTCGCTAGTTATGGGCCACCTTGGTTTCACCTTCAACGCTGATGCTTTAACTATTGGCTTTATGCTGTTTATTTACTGCGTTGGTATCGAAGCAGGTCCAAACTTCTTTGGTATCTTCTTCAGGGACGGCAAGCACTACTTCATATTAAGTATGGTCGTGCTTACCACTGCCCTATGTATCACTTACTTTGCTAGCCACCACTTTGGTCTCGATTTCGGTCTTTCAGCCGGTATGATGGCGGGTGCGCTTACCTCGACGCCAGTACTGGTAGGTGCGCAAGACGCTCTCAACTCAGGCTTAGCGACCACTCCAAGAGATATGAATTTTGCTCAGGTCATTGAGAACTTATCCGTGGGTTATGCGATGGCGTACTTGGTTGGTCTGATTAGCATGATCATGTTTGCTAAGTTACTGCCGAAGCTGCAAAAGCAAAACCTATCTGACTCTGCCCAACAAATCGCTCAAGAACGCGGCTTAGGGAGCTCAGGTCAACGTAAGGTCTATTTGCCGATTATCCGTGCTTACCGAGTGGGCCAAGAGCTTATTGACTGGATTGATGGCAAGAACCTACGTGAGTTAGGTATCTATCGTCAAACAGGCTGTTACATCGAGCGTATCCGTCGTAACGGTATCCTAGCCCACCCAGACGGTGATGCAATTTTGCAACAAGGTGATGAAATTGCACTGGTTGGTTTCCCGGATAGCCATGCTCGATTGGATCCAAGTTTCCGCAACGGTAAAGAAGTATTCGACCGCAACCTGCTCGACCTTCGCATTGTTGAAGAAGAGATCGTGGTAAAAAGTGACTCTATCGCTGGTAAACGCCTATCAGATTTAAACTTATCCGAGTATGGCTGTTTCCTAAACCGAGTTGTCAGAGCACAGATCGAAATGCCGATGGACCTTGATATCGTTCTTGCTAAAGGTGATGTCCTACAGGTAAGTGGTGAGAAAAGTCGTGTTCACGGCCTAGCTGAAAAAATCGGTTTCATCTCGATTCATAGCCAGATGGCGGATCTGCTCGCTTTTTGTAGCTTCTTCATCTTAGGTATTATGTTTGGTTTGATCACCATGACATTCGGCCAAGTCTCGTTCGGACTGGGTAATGCGGTAGGTCTTCTGCTATCAGGCATCACTCTGGGCTTCTTAAGAGCAAACCACCCTACGTTTGGCTATGTACCTCAAGGTGCGCTAAACATGGTCAAAGATCTTGGTCTGATGTTCTTTATGGTCGGGATCGGTTTGAGTGCTGGCGGTAAGATGTTTGAGCACCTGTCACAAGTTGGTCCGCAAGTTATTGGCCTCGCGTTTTTGGTCAGCGTTGTCCCTGTCGTGCTGGCGTACTTGGTTGGCGCTTACATACTCAAGATGAATCGAGCTTTGCTGTTTGGTGCCATTATTGGCGCACGTACTTGTGCTCCAGCGATGGACATCGTTAACGACTACGCTAAATCGACAATTCCAGCGTTGGGCTATGCGGGTACCTATGCCATTGCCAATATTTTGATGACGTTAGCTGGTACGGTATTAATCATATTGAGTTAGTGTTCGAACTCTTTATTCAGAAACAAAAAAGGCTTCCAAATCGGAAGCCTTTTTACATTCAAACACCCTAAACGAGTTAGCTTAATGGTCTCATGTAGGCTAGGAATCGTTTCTCGGCAAACTTGAAGAAACCGAGAATGATGAACGTCAGTGCCATATAGAATAGGCCTGCAGTTAGGAACGACTCAAATGGTGCATAGTAGCGTGAGTTAACTAAGCGAGCAGCACCTGTCAGATCGACGATTGTAACGATACCGGCAACCGCACTACCGTGCAGCATAAAGATCACTTCGTTACTATAAGCTGGCAGTGCGCGGCGCAATGCACTCGGTAGAATGATACGGCGATAAGTCTTAAACGTGCTCATACCATACGCTTTTGCGGCTTCCACTTCACCTTTCGGCAATCCGTTAATCGCACCGCGAATGATCTCAGCTGTGTAGGCAGAGGTATTAAGTACAAATGCCACCAGCGCACAGAACCACGCATGCTCCCACAAGGTATCTTTAACTGGGAAAAACTGGTCCATGCCGTAGTAAATTAAATAAAGTTGAACCAGCAACGGCGTTCCACGGAAGAAGTAAATAAACGCCCAGCTTGGCCCATTGAACAAATAATTCGGACTATTACGAGCAACACCCAAAGGAATAGCTACAACCAAACCGATGATCAGTGCTGCGCCCACTAACCACGCCGTTGTCCATAAGCCATCCAAGTAAATCGGCAGGCTTTCGATAATCAAAGAGAAATCCATTTCTTACCTCGCATGAATACTAAATTTGCGCTCTACCATCTTCAGGAAACCTGTCGAGACACTGGTAAAGAATAAGAAAATTAACGCTACCGCCATGTAGAAGGTGAATGGCATTTTGGTTGTACCCGCTGCTAACGCGCTCATACGAACCATATCTTCTAAACCGATAATGGACACGAGTGCCGTGGTTTTAAGTAGTACTAACCAGTTGTTGCCAAAGCCTGGTAATGCGTGACGGATCATTTGCGGTAGTAAAATTCGGCGAAATGCTAAGAACGAGCTCATGCCATAAGCTTTCGCAGCTTCAAGCTCTCCTCGGTCGACTGCCATAATCGCACCACGGAAGGTTTCAGCCATGTAGGCTCCGAAGATGAAGCCGATGGTTAAAACGCCAGCGATGAAAGGGCTGACATCAATGTAGTCTGGTAGGTAAGAAGTCCACTCATGATCTGGATTGCCAGATGCAAACCATTCGTTGAGCCATTCATTGATGGAGTAAAGGCTGTTGTTAAGAAGAATCTGTCCACCAAAGAAGATAAGCATCATCAGAACTAAGTCCGGAATGCCACGTATAACAGTAGTATAAAGAGTTGCGATTGCTCTCGCCCAGCGATAAGGTGCCATTTTTGCAAGCGCGCCAAGCATACCCAAAATCATTGCAACCAGCAGTGACAACAAAGCCACCTCTATGGTCACTACGGCCCCTTTTAAAATAGAGGCTTCATATCCTTGTAAATCCAGCATAGGTATGTTCCTGATCCCTAAACTATAAAACTAGGCCGTTGGTTATACTCCTAGGAACAAAAACCAACGGCCATCTATTAACGATTACTGACCGTAAACGTCGTAGTTGAAGTACTTAGCAGCGATGTCTTGATAAACACCCTTCTCACGTAGAGATAGGATGGCCGCGTCTAGCTTCTTAGTTAGGTCTTTGTCTTGCTTACGAACAGCGATACCAAAACCTTCGCCGAACCATTTAGGATCAGTCAGTGATGGACCAACGAATTCGTACGCTTCGCCACCCGCTTTGTTTAGTACACCTTCTTCGAGCGCAGATGCATCACCAAGTACTGCTGCCACACGACCGTTAGCAAGATCTAGGTAAGCTTCATCGAATGAGCCGTAACGAACGATAGAAACTTTGTCACCGTAGTTATCAGTTAGGTACTTGTCATGCGTTGTTGCACGCTGAACCGCGATTTTCTGACCGTCTAGGTTATCGAAATCTAGACCAGCGCCTTTTTTAGCGATGAATTTATTTGGGATAAGTGCATATTTGCCAGTGAAGTCGATCTTCTTCTTACGCTCTTCTGTAATAGACATTGCCGCGATGATTGCGTCGTACTTACGCGCAAGCAGCGAAGGAATAATGCCATCCCAGTCTTGAGGTACGATCTTACACTTCACCTGCATCTCTTCACAAAGTGCGTTTGCCATATCGACATCAAAGCCTTTCAGTGAGCCATCGGCTTCTGTCCAGCTAAACGGAGGGTATGCGCCTTCAATTCCGAAACGAACTGTTTTCCAATCCTTTGCTTGTGCCACACCTGTAACTGCGGTAGCTGCTAATGTTGCTGCTAATAACCACTTTTTCATTTCCATACTCCTGATATTGTGATTTTTATTTTAAACGTACTTGTTGTGTTTGCCGTTGAACGGCGATTAGTAAATTGACGAAATGAACTGCTGCAATCTTTCAGAGTCCGGGTTCGTAAATAGTTTAGATGGGTTACCTTGTTCTTCAACTAATCCTTGATGTAAGAACATAACGTGATTAGACACATCGCGAGCGAAAGCCATTTCGTGGGTAACCACTAACATGGTACGTCCCTCTTCTGCCAAATCTCTCATAACCCCTAACACTTCTCCGACTAGCTCAGGGTCAAGCGCTGAGGTAGGTTCGTCGAATAGCATTACTTCTGGGTCAACCGCTAAAGCTCGCGCGATAGCAGCACGTTGCTGCTGACCACCAGAAAGGTGACCTGGGTAGTAGTCTTTACGCTCGTATAGACCCACTTTCTTCAACAACATTTCTGCATTTTCGATGGCTTGGGCTTTTGGTACACCAAGCACATGAATAGGCGCCTCAATGACGTTTTCAAGCACGGTCATGTGTGACCATAGGTTAAAACCTTGGAACACCATGGCTAAACGCGAGCGAATGCGTTGAACTTGTTTTTCATTAGCCGGAACTGCTTCACCTTGGCGATTGTTTTTCATCTGGATTAACTCACCGTTTACCCAAATCTCGCCCGCAGTTGGCGTTTCTAGAAGGTTAATACATCTGAGAAAGGTACTTTTACCAGAACCTGATGATCCGATAATTGAGATTACGTCCCCTTTATGGGCTTCCAATGAGATGCCCTTTAATACTTCATTTTGTCCAAATGTTTTGTGCAGTTCTTTTATGTCCAGCGCTGGTACATCATTCATGCGCTATTACTCCCTGTCTTTATTATGACCAACCGCTTCCAGTTCTGAAAACGATTGGTTGACTGCTGGGTTCCACCCACATTGCGATACAAATTAGCACTACCCCGCTCAAGTTGCAACAAATTATTAACCTACAAAGTCAAGATATACAGTCACTTTATATGAGTAAAAATGCTTAAAATAGATAAATAAACTTCATTTAACGCATAAAACCACTCAACAGCACGTCAGGGTTACTTTATGTCCAATTAACAATTTTATAAAAACAAGATCCAACTCACTTAATCGTCTCATATCTAATAATCACACCGATTACCCTTCTGTGTAAGGCGCTAATTTTGCTCGAAATATGAAATTATATTTCATTGAAATCGACGTGAGAGCCGTAATAGAATCGCTGTTGTGTAGTTTTCTTTCACAACCTTTCATAAAGTGATCTAAATCAATCACTCTTAAGGGTTAGCACGTTAAACTCGCCTCAAAGATAAAAGCCTCAATAGGCATATTTTTTATCTTTTAAATCCTCTACGCTAAGCTCACTAATATCGTGCTACAGCTAAGGTGACCAGGATTCAATTGCAGGAAGCTAAGCCAGGTTTTATATAGTACGGCCGTCATAGAATAATAATCGGGCCGTATATTGAAGAGTTATTAACAATTTTTGAATATGAGGAATCTATGTCAGACGCAGTAAATAAGCCGCACTCTGATTCGGATATCGAAAACAAGAGCTACAAAGAGCTGCACCGTCCAGCTTCTGAGTTTGAAAACCGTTCAGATTACCTAGATCACGAACTGCAAATCATGAAGCCTCGCCGCTTCGGTTTGAACCTTCCTGGTCGCGACTTCCGTTTCGAGCTGGAAGACTTAGTTCCCGCTCTTGCTGGTACTATCGGTATTATCGCAATGTACTCTGCGGTAATGATGTCTTGGGCTGAAGGCCTTACCGCTGCATGGGATCACGTTAACTTAGGCAAAGATTTTGCGATTGAAGTTGCACGTGTAGAAATGCTAATCCCTGCACTCCTTTTCTGTGTTCTTGCTTCTGGCTTTATTAACCCTAAAGCTAACCTTGCAGGTAACCATGGGCCAATGATCCCTCTTATCGGCACAATCGCTCTAGCAGGTGCCCATCCTCTTGCATTGGCAATCCTTATCGGTGTATTCGGTTTGATCCTGAGTCTGCTTAAAGGTGGTTCGAAGCTGGTTAACCTTACCTCACAAGGTACGGCAGGTGGCCTGCTTATCTTCTTGGGCCTAACCGGTACCATGAGCCAAATCAACTCAATCCAAACTTGGGCTGTTGGTCTGCAATCAGACACTGTGGCTGCAGGTAGCATGGGTTATGTTGGTCTAATCGTACTGGCGGTAACAATCGCTCTATACGCGTTCCTTGCAAAAGTGAATAAGCGTTGGCTAGCAATCCCAGTGTGTGCGTTCACAGGTCTTGCTATTGCTCTTGTACTAGGCGCAGGTTTCGACATCAAGTTCGTAACAGAAACTGGTCTTCCTAACCTAAACCCAGTCTACTGGTGGGGCAGCACAGAAGAAGGTTGGATGCTTGGTCTACCAAATGTTCAGCACTTCATTGCATCTCTACCGTTCGCTATTCTAGCGGTTGCAATGTGGTCACCAGACTTCCTTGGTCACCGTATTTTCCAAGAACTGAACTACCCTAAAAAGTCTGAAAAAGTTCTGATGGACGTTGATGACACTATGACTATGTGTTCTGTTCGCCAAATGGTTGGTACAGCAGTGGGCGGTGGTAACATCACTTCATCATGGGGTACGTACATGATCCCAGCTGCGATTGCTAAACGTCCAATCCCGGCGGGTGCGATTCTACTAGGTTCACTATGTATCATCGTTGCTATTCTTGGTTTCCCAATGGATATCGCGGTATGGCCACCAGTAATGCGTGTTGCTCTTCTTGTCGGTGTATCTTTACCACTACTTGAAGCAGGTATGCAGATGGTTAAAGACAGCAAAGATTCGCAAGCTGCAGGTATCTGTATCTTTGGCTCTGCAGTCGTGAACCCTGTACTGGCTTGGGCATTAACAATGCTACTAGATAACAACGGTCTAATCGGTGATAAAGAGCGTGCAGCGCGCCTATCATTCGTCGACAAAATTGTTATCCCAGTAGGTGTACTTGTTATCTGTCTAGTTGCTATGCTAGCAGTTGGTATGCTAGAAGGTCAGTACGGAATTCCAGCGTTCCTATAAGCCAATTGGTGTTGAGGGCCGGCATGAGGCTCTCAACTTTTTTTGAATAACAAGATTTATTTTAAAAAATAATTTAATAAATGGGCCATTTATTGATTTAGTTTAAGGTTTGCAAAATTTTTTTAGCATACTCTTGAAAGCAAGTTAGTCAGTAACCATTTAAATAGCAGTGACAATATATATAGTTTTACACGGATTTGACTGATCGATTTTAAAGACTATACATATTGTTATTCATAAGAGTGTACCGCCCCAGCAATGGGAAACTAGCTGGCTCAACAGTTAGCAAGGTACGTGTTTTTTCTACTAAAAAGGTAGGTATGTCATGGCAGAGCAATTTGCTAAAGCTTGGGAAGGTTTTGCTAACGGTGATTGGCAAAACGAAGTAAACGTTCGCGACTTCATTCAGAAGAACTACACACCATATGAAGGCGACGAGTCTTTCCTAGTTTCTGAAGGTACTGAAGCAACTAACACGCTTTGGGCTAAAGTAATGGAAGGTATCAAGCAGGAAAACGCGACTCACGCACCTGTTGATTTCGATACTTCTGTTATCTCTACCATCACTTCACATGATGCTGGTTACATTAACAAAGACCTAGAAACTATCGTAGGTCTACAAACTGAAGCTCCGCTTAAGCGTGCAATCATGCCTAACGGCGGCGTACGTATGATCGAAGGTTCTTGTAAAGCATACGGTCGTACGCTTGACCCACAAGTTTCTAAAATCTACTCTGAGTACCGTAAAACACACAACCAAGGTGTTTTCGATGTTTACTCTCCTGACATCCTAAAATGTCGTAAGTCTGGTGTTCTAACTGGTCTTCCAGATGCATACGGTCGTGGTCGTATCATCGGTGACTACCGTCGTGTAGCTCTATACGGTGTAGATTTCCTAATCAAAGACAAAGTAGCTCAATTCCACTCTACTCAAGAGAAGCTAGAGTCTGGTGAAGATCTACAAATGACGATGCAACTTCGTGAAGAGATTCAAGAACAGCACCGTGCACTAGGTCAAATGAAAGAAATGGCAGCGTCTTACGGCTACGACATTTCTGGTCCTGCGACTACAGCTCAAGAAGCTATCCAGTGGACTTACTTCGGTTACCTAGCAGCTGTTAAATCTCAAAACGGCGCAGCAATGTCTCTAGGTCGTACTTCGACTTTCCTTGACGTATACGTTGAGCGTGACATCGCAGCTGGCATCATCACTGAAGAACAAGCTCAGGAAATGATCGACCACTTCGTAATGAAACTACGTATGGTTCGTTTCCTACGTACTCCTGAGTACGATGAGCTATTCTCTGGCGACCCAATCTGGGCAACAGAATCTATGGGTGGTATGGGTGTTGACGGTCGTACGCTAGTTACACGAACTAACTTCCGTTTCCTAAACACGCTATACACTATGGGTCCTTCTCCAGAGCCAAACATCACTGTACTTTGGTCTGAGCAGCTACCTGACGGCTTCAAGAAGTTCTGTGCGAAAGTGTCTATCGATACTTCTTCTATCCAGTACGAAAATGATGACCTAATGCGTCCAGATTTCGACAACGATGACTACGCTATCGCTTGTTGTGTATCTCCAATGGTTATCGGTAAGCACATGCAATTCTTCGGTGCTCGTGCAAACCTTGCTAAGACTCTACTTTACGTTATCAACGGCGGTGTAGATGAGAAGCTTAAGATCCAAGTAGGTCCTAAGGCTGAAGCAATGACTGACGAAGTTCTAGACTTCGACAAAGTTTGGGCTGGTCTAGACAACCTAATGGATTGGCTAGCTAAGCAATACGTGACTGCGCTAAACGCTATCCACTACTCACACGACAAATACAGCTACGAAGCAGCTCTAATGGCTCTTCATGACCGTGACGTTCGTCGTACTATGGCTTGTGGTATCGCTGGTCTATCTGTTGCAGCTGACTCTCTATCTGCAATCAAATACGGTAAGGTTAAGCCTATCCGTGACGAAGATGGCATCGCAATCGACTTCGAAATCGAAGGCGACTACCCTAAATTTGGTAACAACGACGCACGTGTTGATGACATGGCTTGTGAACTTGTTTCTAACTTCATGGGTAAAATCCGTAAGCTTAAGACTTACCGTGATGCAATCCCAACTCAGTCTATCCTAACTATCACTTCAAACGTGGTATACGGTAAGAAGACTGGTACTACGCCAGACGGTCGTAAAGCAGGTGCTCCATTTGCTCCAGGTGCTAACCCAATGCACGGTCGCGATGAGAAAGGTGCTGTAGCTTCACTAACTTCTGTAGGTAAACTACCGTTTGCTGATGCAAAAGATGGTATCTCTTACACATTCTCTATCGTGCCAAACGCACTAGGTAAAGAAGAAGGTTCACAGCGTGCTAACCTTGCTGGTCTTATGGATGGTTACTTCCACCATGAGCAAGGCATCGAAGGCGGCCAACACTTGAACGTTAACGTTCTTAACCGTGAAACTCTAGAAGACGCAGTTAAGCACCCTGAGAACTACCCTCAGCTAACAATCCGTGTATCTGGTTACGCTGTTCGCTTCAACTCTCTAACTGTTGAGCAGCAAAAAGACGTAATCGCACGTACATTTACTGAGTCTCTGTAATCTCAGTTAAATGATTGACTAAAGCCCCGCAAACGCGGGGCTTTATTATTTCTAGTTATCAAACTCCCCGCTTTAAGCGATTTCGCACACACTTAGCTACAGATGGCCTATTTATTGCTACCATTTGTGTCAACTTATCCTGTACTATCAGCTCAGTTATTTTGTGAAGCACAATCAAATGAAGTTAAACCACGCGCTACTCTTGCCACTTGTATTGGCCTCTACGGCATCTTTTGCCTCGGAAAAATCAACCATCCAATTTTCGCTTGATAATGATGGGGTTTTTGGCGTTGACCAAGACTACACCAATGGTATTTTCCTGAGTTATACCAGTGGAGCGATTACGCCTTATTCACTCTTTAGCCCATTGAGTCTGTCATTCTGGGGTGGTGCGTCGTTAGATAAGTTTGAATTCACTCTAGGCCATAAGATGTATACGCCTTCGGATATCGAAGCGACCGAGCCAATGATCAATGATCGTCCTTATGCGGGTTACTTACATGGTGAATTCAATTACATCAGTCTTCACCCTCAACAAGCACAGCGATTCAATCTAACCATCGGTACAACGGGTGAGAACTCTCTTTCGGAAGAGGCGCAAAAGTTAGTCCATTCAATCACCAAGTCAGATGAGCCAAATGGCTGGGGCTATCAAATCGATAATGAAGTGGTCGGTAGTATTGGCTACTTAAGCCACTTCAACTTGATTCGCCAGCGTTCTGTTGCCAATACCGATTGGGAAGTTTCAAACGTATCAGAGGTTAATGTCGGTAATTTCCGCAGCGATGTATCCACTGGTTTAATGTTCCGTTGGGGTGCCGATCTAGGCGGTAGTATGGGTGCTGCTAACATCGACAACGAGAATCCGTTTAGAGCGGGCATGCTAGGCGCTTCAAAAGGCGGTTGGTTCTTCTTCGCTGGTGCAGAAGCACGCTATCGCTTCAATGATATTACTATCGAAGGTGACCGCCCAGGTGTTGATGAATATGCGATTGCCAATGGCGAAGATCCTAGTATCTACGATGTTGAACTAGAAAATGTCCAAGCGACAGGCGTGACTGGCTTTGCTTGGTACAACCAAATGTTTGGTGCCACATTGACGGCAACCGTGAAAACACCAGATTACAAGGACGCGCCTGAATCCGTGTATGGCACAGGCGCTATCACTTTTTACGCTTTCTTCTAAATCGTAAATTTCTGGCAGTCTTGATTGAGGCTGCCAGCTCTCTGCTCTACCGCTCCACTGACACTCTTCAACTGCGCGTTATTATCTTCAAGCTCTTTCATCGCCGAGGATATTTGTGTCATGTTATCTGCCATAGACTGACTGGTGGTCGCAAGCTCTTTAATTGAGGTAAAGATGACTTCTGTTTGATGTGATGCTTCATCTGCCTTTTCAGTGATCAGTTTAAGTGCATCCATAGCTTCGTGACCTTTCTCTCGGCCTGCGGTCATTGAAGATTCGGACTGCCCAATGTATTGAATCACTTCAGCACTTTCTTTTTTCATGGTATCGATGGTTCCTGAGATCTCAGTAACGGCATCGACAGTGCGTACTGCAAGACTACGTACCTCATCGGCAACAACGGCAAAACCACGCCCCTGCTCCCCCGCTCGCGCCGCTTCAATAGCCGCATTCAAAGCGAGTAAGTTGGTTTGTTCAGCAATACCGTTGATGATTTCCATGACTGAATCAACTTTTGACGAGGCCTCTTCCAATTGTTTAATATGCCCAGCCGCGGAGGTCATGATTGATCCTACCTCTTCCAAAGATCCAATCGCAGAGCCAATAACTTTTGCCCCCTCTTCCGCGGCATGCGTTGAAGAGCGGCTAATTTCTGCCACAAATTCAAGTGAATTAGAGACCTCTTGAGTGGTCACGCTCACCTCTTCAGTTGCTGAAGCAAGTAGTTGAGTTTGGCCTAAAACTTCTGACTGGTGATGAGCAAGCATATCTAGCCCTTGATTAAGTTCTGCTGCATTCCCAGAAAGCTCTTGGCTACTGGATTGTACACCCGATACCAATTCACCTAGGTTTTCACAACTTTGATTAATACTCGTTGCTAGCTGATTAAACTCATCATTAGGGTTTTTTGCTGGCGTCATACGCTGAGACAGATCACCTTGAGACAAACTAAGGAGTACTTCTTTGGTTCGATTCAAAGAACGGGACATCGAAGCACTCTGCATACCAAAAATTGAAATGGTAAACACGGCTAATACCACACAAGCCACCATGATCGACCACATTGTCTGGCTCGACGAATTTTCTGCAATTTGCTGGTAATTATCACTAATCCCACGCAATTCGGAGGTTATATTACTAATCAATTGCGTCATTTGATTCTTAGAAACTTCAAGCTGCTGTTCAACGACACCTAATTGCTGCGATAGCTCGGCAACCCGAGTGAACGTCTGCTTATATTGCTCAATTTCCTTTTCATATAACTCAAGCATGGCGTAGACATTGGACATACTCTCAAAACTTCCCATCGCACGATTAAACAGCTTTAAGTTATCTTCGGTAGGCTGCAGTAGATAGTTTTGTTGCGACTTAACCATGGCTTGGAAGTCTGAATTGAGCGTAACCATGCCTGTTTCGATGATCTTTTGTTCAATCACCGTTGCGAGCTGCTTTAATTGCCCAAGTTTACCTTCATCAATATTAAAGCCCATCTCTTGCTTTAACGTTAGCCAAGGCATTACTGAACTACGAAAGTTCATGACACTTTCAGTAAGGCTTTGAGCTTGTTGGTTTAATCCAACTTTTGTTAGAAACTGAGAGTCCTGCTCAATCGCTTTAACCACGTCCTCAATGACGCTCTTAGTTTCCGCGACACGTGAGCCCGTCATCGTATCGAGTTCTCCCCCTAAAGTCAGAATCTCACTTTGGGTTTGATAAATCGATATGGAGCCCTTAGCAATATCAGCACTACTGTGATATTGCTCTTTCATATGTGACAATCGACTTGAAGTGAAGGTGGCGAGAGAAACAAATCCTATCGTCAAAACAATCAAAAACAGGGTCACTTTTTGTTTTTGAGAGAGCGCAAGCATATCCATAAAAAGTTCCTTTGCATCAACTAGATGTAAAAAACCTTGCCATACTGTTGTAAATTATTGTTATTGTTTTTTATATCAATGAAACAATTTTATAACATAAATTTTAGCAAATATGCGCATTTTTTCTTAATTCAGCTTTTATTGTTGAGAACACTGAGAAAACCTATTTTGTCCCCACAATTTGTAATAAAATAACGCGCAAATAACTAATACGAGATGAGCTCATGTCAACTACTGGTCGTATTCATTCTTTTGAGTCGTGTGGAACCGTAGACGGTCCTGGTATCCGCTTTATTGTCTTTTTGCAAGGCTGTTTAATGCGTTGTAAGTATTGCCACAACCGCGACACTTGGGACACCCACGACGGTAAAGAAGTTACTGTTGAAGAGATCATCAATGAAGCTAAGTCATACCGCCACTTTATGAATGCTTCAGGTGGTGGCGTGACGTGTTCTGGTGGTGAAGCCATGCTTCAGCCTGAATTTGTACGTGATTTCTTCCGCGCTGCACGTAACGAAGGTATTCACACCTGTCTAGACACCAACGGCTACATTCGTAAGCACACTGAGGTTATCGATGAAGTTCTAGAAGCAACCGATCTTGTGATGCTAGATCTCAAGCATATGAAAGATGAGGTCCACCATGATTTTATCGGTGTTTCTAACAAACGTACTCTCGACTTTGCTCGCTACCTACATAAGATTGGCCAAAAGACTTGGATTCGTTATGTTGTTGTTCCGGGTTACACAGACGACCCAGAAGCAGCGCATATGCTAGGTGAGTTCATTAAAGATATGGACAACATTGAGAAAGTAGAACTGCTTCCTTACCACAAGCTAGGTGCTCATAAATGGGAAGCGCTAGGTCTTGAATATCCGTTAGAAGGAACTAACCCTCCTTCGAAAGAAGTAATGGACTCAATCGTCTCAATTCTTGAGCAGTATCACTCAAACGTAAAATACTGATACCAAGTTCGCCAAGATTCGTAAAAAATACCGACCTATCAAGGTTGGTATTTTTTGAGGTTAACGTGGCATTAAATGAGCTCTGCGCTCTTCTTATCATATTATGTGTTGTTCCATTAGCGTGGCGTGATGCGCGTAATGTATTGCTACCAAAGCTCAAGCAAGAGCGTTCATTTCAGCATATTACCTTCGGAGTTGTCTTTGCCCTGTTTGTGCTTTGGTCTGCGGACGCAGGCGTAAAAGAAGGGCTATCAATTCACTTTTTAGCGATTACTGCTTTAACAATGATGTATGGATGGCGCAGCGCGTTCACTCTATCTATTGTTATCTATTTTTTTATCGCACTTTCCGGTGAGATTACCTTCTTCCAACTACCCGAGCACATACTCTTCTCAGCTTTAGTTCCGATTGTCATCAGCTACAGCGTATTCTTACTGAGTTTTCATTACCTACCGCGCAACATATTTGTTTTTATCTTTGTCGCGGGATTCTTAAATGGCGGCATTACCGGAAGTTTGCACTTGGTTATTAATGCTGGCTACCTATTGGCTATCACGGATTATGACTGGCAAACCATATTCGATAACTATCTCATTTTTACCCCTCTGCTCGCCTTTCCCGAGGGCCTATTGAATGGTATGACTCTCGCCATGCTGTGTGTTTTTAAGCCTGAGTTGCTTCGAGTCTTTTCCGACCGAGACTATATCTATAACCACTACCATAAATAGTGCAAAAAATTCTCACGGATTCTTTGTATTTTTCATATTAAATATGTGTTGAGATCATGTTTCACCCTGCAAGGAACAGATAACCTAAGCACATTAAAAATGTATTAGATTATTTAGTGAGGCCACCATGGAAATGACAAACGCTCAACGTTTGATCCTATCGAATCAATATTACCTAATGTCGCAAATGAACCCAGAAAACGCGGCAAAATACCAACGCCTACAAACCATTGTGGAGCGTGGCTATGAACTTCAAATGAGTGAGTTAAACAAAGACTTTGGCTGCTTAGTAGAAGCGGAATGTCGTGAAGTGATTGATATCATGGAAATGTACCATGCGATGCAAGAGTCAAATAACATGCTTAGTGAAGGTGAGCAGAAAGATGTGGACCAACGCCGCCTAACCTTCCTTGGTTTTGATATCGCAGCTGAAGCTCAACTGGTTAACTATGTTCGCTTCTTAACCGGCTCTGAGGGTCTGTACCCTCAATTCGACAAAGGTGAGCACCACTTTAACGCACAAATGCCGATGTTAGATAAATACCGTCGCATGCTGACGACATGGAAAAACTGCCCACGTCAGTATCACCTATGTGCCAATGAATTAAAGCAAATTTTCAACGCTTAAGATTTCCAGAGATCAAAAAAGGGGTGGCTTTTTTAGCCACCCCTTTTTAATTCAATGAATTCTCGGGAGCGATAGATTAGAAAACGTATGCCACACCAATGTTGGCTGCAGTGTGAACGCCACTTTCGATCAGTGGGCTTGCTTCAATATCCCCTTCTAGGTTGGTATACCTGATGCCGCCAGTAAGACGAATGCTCGGCGTTAAGTGCATGTATGCTGACGCACCTAGAAAAAACTGACCATCCCAGTCCGCATCAAACTCTAAACTAGGGTCACCTACTCTTGCCGCTTCCTCTGCGCTAACGCCATACAAGTGATTGTTTAACCTCTCGCTATTGTATGCGTAGCCCATCGATGGTGTGATTCCCCAACCATTTCTTCTGATAGGCAAACGCCATGCAGCTTCTGCATAAATACCATTGTGAGTTCGCCCTAAGTCACTACCAGCTGTCGCTTCAAACATCCCGACCAGGGTAATAAGCTGATAACTCACACCACCCAGAATTGTCGATTTACGCTCATCCATCTGCTGAATGGCTAGGTTGTCTGAATCTTCAGGCTTTAAAGTACGCGGATCGTAAACAGCGCGAAATATAATATTTTGTGGTGAGCCAACCGGGTACAAGCGATAACCTGCACTGAAACCTCGCAGAAAAAGGTGTTCACCTTCATAGCCAATCACAGGAATCACCGTTTTGTTTGAAGGCGTATCTTTATATACCGCAGGAGAATAAGACGCAGCAACACCTAGTGACCACTGGGATATCTTCGCATTTACGAGTGGTGCTGCTAGTACAGAAGTCATCAGTACGCTTTTCAGAACAATAGATTTCAACATAATTCCTATCGACATTATCAGTATTACAAATAGACGGCGCAATTATATGGAACAACATTCCAAAACTCAATGGTCAATTTGTGTTCTTCTGATTTGCGAAACCGTGACCGATAGATCCTTACTGTTATTGGGCAGTAACAGAAATGCAATAAATAGCACGAGATTATGAATCTTATCTCCCGGCTTGATTGGGTACGTAAATACCAAGTTCCCAGCGTTTAGCTAATCAGTGGTCGGATATGTAGCGTTTCGTCACACATTGCAATTAAACACATATTTTTTAAGCAGAATTCTAAAAACCAACTAGGCTTAAATAAGAAAGGATTAGCTTTTCTATGCGGGTTTATTGTCAGTTTGACAGGTTCAGAGGGGAATTCATTATGAGTATTTTCGACCATTTCCAAGCACGCTACGAAGCCTCAAAGGATGAGGAACTATCCCTACAGGACTTCCTTGGTTTATGTAAAGACGACAAAAGTGCATACGCCAATGCAGCAGAACGATTACTTATGGCCATCGGCGAGCCCGAGGTCATTGATACTGCACAGGATCCACAACTAAGTCGTATTTTCTCCAATCGCGTGATTTCTCGTTACGACACATTTAAAGACTTCTATGGTATGGAAGATGCAATCGAGCAAATCGTTTCATACCTAAAACACGCCGCTCAAGGTTTAGAAGAACGCAAACAAATTCTCTACCTCTTGGGCCCCGTAGGTGGTGGTAAATCTTCTTTAGCTGAAAAACTCAAGGCTCTCATGCAGCAAGTTCCTATCTACGTGCTCTCTGCAAACGGCGAGCGCAGCCCGGTTAACGACCACCCTTTCTGCCTTTTTGATGTCAATGAAGATGGAGACTTGTTGAAACAAGAGTATGGCATTGAAAAACGATACTTGCGCTCAATTATGTCGCCTTGGGCTGCGAAACGATTACACGAATTTGGCGGTGATATCTCCAAATTCAAAGTCGTTAAGGTGCGTCCTTCAATTCTTGACCAGTTGGCGATTGCGAAGACTGAGCCTGGTGATGAAAACAACCAAGATATCTCATCATTGGTGGGTAAAGTCGACATCCGTCAATTAGAACACTACTCGCAAGATGACCCAGATGCTTACAGTTACTCTGGTGCTTTGTGTCGTGCTAACCAAGGCTTGATGGAGTTCGTGGAGATGTTTAAAGCACCGATCAAAGTGCTGCACCCACTACTGACAGCAACCCAAGAAGGCAACTATAACGGTACAGAAGGGCTATCCGCATTGCCGTTTGATGGAATGATCCTCGCTCACTCTAATGAATCAGAATGGCAAACCTTCCGCAACAATAAGAACAATGAGGCGTTCCTTGACCGTGTCTACATAGTCAAAGTGCCATATTGTCTCCGCGTAGCGGAAGAAGTGAAGATCTACCAGAAGCTACTTGATCACTCTGAGCTATCAAAAGCACCTTGCTCGCCAAGCACGCTAGAGTTGCTTTCACAGTTCAGTATTCTTTCTCGTCTGAAAGAGCCAGAAAACTCGTCGATTTTCTCTAAAATGCGCGTCTACGATGGCGAAACATTAAAAGATACCGACCCGAAAGCGAAGAGCTATCAAGAGTACCGCGACTTTGCAGGTGTTGATGAAGGTATGTCAGGTCTGTCGACTCGTTTTGCGTTTAAGATCCTATCTCGGGTATTTAACTTTGACCAAACCGAAGTCGCGGCGAACCCAGTGCATTTATTCTACGTCATCGAGCAACAAATCGAGCGCGAACAGTTCCCGCAAGAAACCGCAGAGAAATACCTTGAGTTCCTTAAAGGTTACCTAGTGCCTCGCTACGTAGAATTTATTGGTAAAGAAATTCAGACCGCTTATTTAGAGTCTTACTCTGAATACGGGCAAAACATCTTTGACCGCTACGTCACTTATGCTGACTTCTGGATCCAGGATCAAGAGTATCGTGACCCTGAAACAGGCCAACTGTTTGATCGCTCTGCGCTCAACAATGAACTAGAAAAAATCGAAAAAACGGCGGGAATTAGCAACCCCAAAGACTTCCGTAACGAGATCGTTAACTTCGTACTCCGTGCACGAGCTAACAATAATGGCACCAACCCTGTTTGGACCAGTTACGAGAAGCTGCGCACCGTAATTGAGAAGAAAATGTTCTCAAATACTGAAGAGTTGCTACCTGTTATCTCATTTAACACGAAAACCTCTTCTGAAGATCAGAAGAAACACGACGATTTTGTCGCACGTATGATGGAAAAAGGCTATACAGAGAAACAAGTTCGCCTGCTTTCAGAGTGGTATCTGCGCGTACGTAAATCCTCGTAATAGCAGTGTTTTAGCCCATGACTAACCTACCAGAGTTAAATGCTCTGGTAGGAGACAGGATGTAAGAATGGCCTGCCCCTTTGTGTGGGGCATGTATGAGATAAGGGGTGACTCATGGCGCAATTTATTGACCGACGACTGAACGGCAAAAATAAGAGTGCTGTAAACCGCCAGCGCTTTTTACGCCGCCATAAAGAGCAGATCAAAGAATCTGTTGCTGATGCGGTGAATCGCCGTTCAATAACCAATACAGAGACTGGCGAAGATGTCTCTATTCCTCATAAAGACATCAAAGAGCCCGTGTTTCACCAAGGTAAAGGCGGGCTCAAAGAGCGTGTTCACCCGGGTAACGACCAATTTATCACTGGTGACAAAATTGAACGCCCTAAAGGAGGTGGTCAAGGCGGTGGTTCTGGTCAAGGTGACGCCAGTGCCGACGGTGAAGGGCAAGATGATTTCGTATTTCAGATCTCCAAAGACGAATACCTAGATATTCTGTTTGAAGACCTAGAGCTACCTAATCTAGAAAAGAATCAAATTAACAAAATCACCGAATGGAAAACTCACCGAGCTGGCTACCAAACTGCTGGCGTGCCTGCCAATATCGCCATCGTCAAATCACTACAACAATCTTTAGCACGCCGCACTGCGATGACAGCAGGCAAAAAGCGTATGCTTCGTGAACTCGAAAAGGAGCTCGACCAAGTCAAAATGAGTGAACCTGCGCAAATGCTAGAGGAGAAACGCTTACAAGACGAGATTAAGAGCTTACGTAGAAAAATAGATAGTGTGCCGTTCATCGATACCTTCGATTTACGCTTTAAAAACTATGAGCGCCGCCCTATTCCATCCAGCCAAGCTGTGATGTTCTGTTTGATGGATGTCTCTGGTTCAATGGACCAAGCAACGAAAGACATTGCTAAGCGTTTCTACGTCTTACTCTACCTATTCCTGACACGAACCTATGAAAATGTCGAAGTGGTCTTCATTCGCCACCACACACAGGCGAAAGAGGTCGACGAGCACGAGTTTTTCTACTCGCAAGAAACTGGGGGAACCATTGTTTCAAGTGCACTTAAGTTAATGAATGAAATCGTCGCTGACCGCTACCCTGTCGGAGAGTGGAATATATACGCAGCCCAAGCATCTGATGGTGATAACTGGGCCGATGATTCTCCACGCTGTCGAGAGCTGTTAACCAAGCATCTACTGCCAAACTGTCAGTACTATTCGTACATCGAGATCACTCGTCGTTCTCACCAAACCTTATGGCATGAGTATGAAAAGCTAGAGGGTGGATTTCCCAACTTCGCGATGAAAAACATTCGCAGTGTTGAAGATATCTTCCCTGTCTTCAGAGAGCTTTTCAAAAAAGAAACCGCTTAGGGGGCCGATATGACAACAAAAACCAAAAAGCCAACCAAATCCAAAGCACTCCCTGACGGGCCAGATTGGACATTTGATCTACTTGAGCGCTACCACGTTGAAATCAAACGAGTCGCTGAACACTATAAACTGGACGCTTACCCTAACCAAATAGAAGTCATCACCTCAGAGCAAATGATGGACGCCTATTCGAGCATTGGTATGCCAATTAACTACAACCACTGGTCATTTGGTAAGAAATTTATTCAAACGGAACAAGGTTACAAACATGGCCAAATGGGCCTAGCGTACGAGATTGTGATTAACTCCGATCCATGTATCGCTTACTTGATGGAAGAGAACACGGTCACGATGCAAGCATTGGTAATGGCACACGCTTGCTATGGCCACAACTCCTTCTTTAAGGGTAACTACCTGTTCCAAACATGGACGGACGCCAGCTCCATTATTGACTATCTATTGTTTGCCAAGAACTATATTGCTGAATGTGAACAAAAATATGGCGTTCAAGAAGTCGAAAACTTGCTCGACTCTTGCCACGCTTTGATGAATTTTGGTGTCGACCGCTACAAGCGACCAGAGAAAATCTCAATTGCGGAAGAGAAATCGAGACAAGAAGAACGTGAGGCTTACTTACAGTCACAGGTAAACGATCTGTGGCGAACCGTACCAAAATCTAAGGTTGAGCCAGAAAGTCAAAAAGTACGCTTTCCATCCGAGCCTCAAGAAAACATTCTCTATTTCATCGAAAAACATGCTCCGCTACTTGAGTCATGGCAACGCGAAATCGTGCGTATCGTACGTAAAATCAGCCAATACTTTTATCCGCAAAAACAGACCCAGGTTATGAACGAAGGTTGGGCGACCTACTGGCACTACACCATTCTTAATCACTTATATGATGAAGGACTGGTGACCGACAGGTTTATCCTTGAGTTCCTTCACAGCCACACAGGCGTCGTCGCGCAGCCCGCTTATAACAGCCCTTACTTTAGCGGTATTAACCCTTATGCACTCGGATTTGCGATGTTCCGCGATATCAGACGTATCTGTGAAGAGCCTACCGATGAAGACCGAGAATGGTTCCCTGATCTTGCTGGTTCTGACTGGTTAGAAGCGGTACATTTCGCGATGAAAAACTTCAAAGATGAGAGCTTTATCAGCCAATATCTGTCACCAAAATTGATGCGTGACTTTAAGCTGTTTGCCATCGTCGATGATGACCGTAAAAATTATATCGAAGTCAGTGCTATTCATGATGATAGTGGCTACCGTGCCATTCGAGAAAAACTCGCTGCTCAATATAACCTGAGTAACTTAGAGCCGAATCTCCAAGTGTTTAATGTTGATGTTCGTGGCGATCGCTCTTTGACACTTCAGTATGTTCCACATGATCGTATTCCACTCGATGATAGCTACGATGAAGTATTGAAGCACCTATATCGCTTGTGGGGCTTTGATGTAATTTTGGAAGAAGTCAAAGAGACAGGAAGACGGGAGATCCTAAGCACTTGTCCAAAACGAAACGATTATGACGCAAAAATCTAGCTAAGCTCTTAAACGACAAAAGGCCCTCAAAGGGCCTTTTATTTATCGCTTGGCGATAATACTACGAACGACCTTTAAGTCTTCCGGCGTATCTACACCCGCAGCAGGAGCCTCTTTCGCAACTTCAACATGGATTTTTTCACCATACCAAAGTACACGTAACTGCTCTAAACACTCGATCTTCTCAAGCGCCGTCGGCTCCCAGTTAATGTAGGTATTAATAAAGCCTGCACGGTAAGCGTAGATACCAATATGACGCATTAATGGCTGCGCAATCTTTTTATCTTGCTGAGCGAAATTGTCTCGATCCCAAGGAATGGTTGCGCGACTGAAATACATCGCGTAACCATCTTTATCAGTCAGCACTTTAACAGCATTAGGGTTAAAGACTTCTGCTTCATCACTAATCTCTACTGCCAGTGTCGCCATCGGCGCTTGGCTGTTTGCCAAGTTTTCAGCAACTTGAGTAATGATTGATGGTGGAATTAGTGGCTCATCGCCTTGCACGTTGACGATAATATGATCATCAGCAATGGCCATTTTCTCGACAACTTCAGCTAGTCGCTCGGTACCTGATTCATGATCGGGTGAAGTCATACAAACTTGACCGCCAAACGCTTTAACGGCTTGTTCCACACGATTGTCATCCGTCGCGATGATTACTTGGTCAGCCCCTGCTTGAATAGCTTGCTCATAAACCCATTGAATCATTGGTTTGCCACCAATATCCGCAAGAGGTTTACCCGGCAGTCGAGTCGACTGGTAACGCGCAGGAATAACAACAGTGAATGACATTATCTACCCTCGTCCATGCTAATTTTGCGAGCTTCTGGCTCTAACAATACAGGGATACCTTCTTTAATCGGATAAGCTAAACGATCTAACTTACAAACTAACTCTTGCTTGTCCTTATCAAAGGTTAGCTTTCCTTTACATACCGGACAGGCAACAATCTCAAGTAGACGGTGATCCATACTTTTCCTTAACCTCTTTAATCTTATCTAAAATACGCACTTCATCAGTAGCACTAAACTCGGCATTCACCGGCAGATACCACCAATTCTCTTTTGCGTAATGTGCGCATTTTACTGCGTCTTTTTCAGTCATAATTAGGTGCTTGCCTTGCGCGGCTAACACATCTAACTGTGACGGTTCAAAATCTTTATGGTCGGCGAAGCCTTGTGTAACAATCGGAGTCGCACCAAGCTGAGTCAGAGTGTTGAAAAATCTAGGTGGGTGGCCAATGCCAGCCATTGCCACCAAGCCCTCTTTCAGTTCCGTCACTGCTTGTCGTTCACCAGTCAATAAATTCACTGCATGTGTAGGGACTAATGACATGCTGGCTTCTTTATCTAGCGCTTGTCCGCCATTGGTAATCAGCAAGTCCACTTCAGACAAGCGTTCAACTTGCTCTCTCAGTGGCCCAAGAGGAATTAAACACTCATTACCAAATCGACGTTTGCCATCAATCACCACGATCTCAATATCTCGCTCCAATGCATAATGCTGGAGACCATCATCGGTGATAATAATATCCACATCCTGCTTCAGCAGCGCCTTAACGGCATCACTGCGAACGGGAGAAACTGACACTGGAGCACTTGTGCGCTTATAAATCAGTTTAGGCTCATCGCCGCAATGCTTTGGCGAAGTGTCTGCTTCGACCATTAATGGGTAAGAAGGCGCTTTGGCACCGTAACCACGTGATACAACACCAGGCTTATAGCCAAGATGCTGCAGCTTCTCAACCAACCAGATCACGACTGGCGTTTTGCCATTACCACCCGCGGTAATATTCCCGACAACAATGACAGGTACTGGCGGGCGATATGACGCTTTCTTGCCAGTTTCATATTGATGGCGACGGTTTTTACTTATCCAACCAAACAGAACACTTAGTGGCCATAATAATGGCCACAGTAGGTATTTGATTGGGTGGTTTTCAAACCAAATTTTCTCAATCAAGACTAAGCACCAAATTGAATTCGGTGAAGCTGGGCATAAGCACCATCTTGCTTGATTAGCTCAGCATGGTTACCACGCTCGACAATCTCACCGTCATCAACAACCAAAATCTCATCGGCATTCTCGATAGTCGATAAGCGGTGAGCAATAACAAGTACTGTCTTGTCTTTCTGCAGTTCATCCAGTGCGGCTTGAATCGCTTTCTCTGATTCAGTATCAAGAGCCGACGTCGCTTCATCTAGAATCAGTACAGGTGCATCTCGCAATAGTGCACGCGCAATGGCAATACGCTGACGTTGACCACCTGATAGGCTTGCGCCGTTTTCACCAATCACGGTATCTAGACCGTCATCCATATTTTCAACAAAGTCCATCGCATGAGCAAGACGGGCAGCATGTTCAATCTGCTCACGGCTAAACTGCTCTGTCGCGGCATAAGCGATGTTGTTGGCAATGGTATCGTTAAATAAGTGGACGTTTTGCGAAACAAGTGCGAAGTGAGTACGCAAGTTACCTAGCGTGTAATCTCTTACGTCGGCATCATCTAAACAAATCGAACCAGAGTCCACATCGTAGAAACGGGTAAATAGATTCGCAATAGTACTCTTACCTGAGCCTGAACGGCCGACCAGAGCCACGGTTTTACCTTGCGGAATATTAAAGCTGATATCGCTTAATGCCGGTTTTTCTTTGCCTTCGTAAGTGAACGTTACGTTCTTAACCGCGATCTCGCCACGAACTTTATCAGCTTCTAGCTTGCCGTTGTCTTGTTCTGTTTCAAGATCCATCAGTGCAAACAACGTTTGGCTCGCCGCCATACCACGTTGGAAGTCAGAAGTAACATTAGTCAGGGCTTTAAGCGGGCGCATCAGGCCAAACATTGCTGAGAATACAACCGTGAAAGTACCTGGAGTTAACTCGGCGCGAATAGAATCTACGCTGGCCAAAAACAGCACGGCAACGAGAGCAATAGAGGCAATCACCTGAATAACTGGGTTAGCAATCGCTTGAGCCGCAACTAACTTCATTGATTGCTGACGCATTTGATTGCTTACACTGTCAAAACGTTCACGTTCAACATTTTGACCACCGTAACTCAAGACTACTTTATGCCCTTTTAGCATTTGCTCCGCAGATGAAGTCACATGCCCCATCGCTTCTTGCATGTTCTTAGAGATCTTACGGAATCGCTTAGAAACAACGCTGATACCCCAAGCTACAAGTGGAGCAATAACAAATAGCACGATAGATAGCTGCCAGCTGTTCCAGAACATCAACACCAACAGACCGATAATACTTGCACCTTCACGTACGATACTTACTAACGCACGACTTGTAGCGCCAGCCACTTGTTCAGAGTCATAAGTAATTCGAGACAGAAGACCACCAGCAGACTCTTTATCAAAATAAGAAACTGGCATATGCATAAACTGGTTGAAGATAGCTCGTCTCATCTGCATAACAACGTTGCCAGATACCCAGCTTAAGCAGTAGGTTGAGACAAATCCGCTCAGACCACGGACAATCATCATGCCAAAGATGATGATAGGAAGAATTCGAAGAAAGTTAGATTCTGCATTACCAAAACCTTCATCAAGAAGCGGCTTTAGTAGTGAAACCATGTAAGTGTCAGCAATCGCGTTAACAATCAGTGCAACAACTGCAACCGCCAGACCTGCTTTGTATAAACGGATATAAGTCCACAGGCGCTTGAACGTTTGCCAAGTCGTTTCGTCTTGATTCAATGACATAGAAGTGCTTATTTTTCTTTTACAATATTGCGGCTATTCTACTCCCTTACGCAGCATATGCCTATACCAACTCCCCCCTTTGATATCTCGTAGTCGCATCAACGAAAGGCTATCTGAATAAAACTTCACCGTTATTTGACCTGAGCTACCCGTATCTACCCACTCCGCGCCTTGATTCCGATATCGCTCGACCACCTCTGAATTAGGCAAATTCCACCGACCACCTTTCGCAGTAGAAGCGATGGCCAGTGACGGACTCACCAATTCAACAAACTTCGCAATAGATGAGGTTTTGCTGCCGTGATGAGGAACAATTACCACGTCGGAATCTAGCTTGTCTTTATCCCGAATTAACATCCACTCAGCAATGGTTTCGATATCGCCAGTGAGCAAAGCTTTGTGTGGGGCTGACCCGTGAGTCACGCTGACAACGCAAGAGTGCGGATTATAAGCTCTTGTTACTTGTTTTATCGGCCAAAGCACTTCTAGCGTAAGTTCATACCAAGTAAAGCGTTGCCCTTTAACACACCCAATTCCACCTACATCAACTTGACTGGTGATGATGGATTCAGGCTGCCATCTATCGACTAACCACTGCCAGCCACCAGCATGATCGTTGTCCATATGACTGAGTAACAAATAGTCGAGTTTGTTTACTCCCGATTTAATTAGGTAGGGAGAAATAATTTGCTCAGCCATACTCGACGTCCCCCACGCTGATCCAGTGTCATAGAGCATAACGCGATCGTTCTGTCTTATCGCAATGGCCAATCCATGCCCTACATCGAATGCGGTCAACTCCCATAACGCAGGTTGTTGCCAACGTGTGTTAACAAGAACAAATATGGCGACGATAACCGCTATGCCATATCGATTTGATACTCGATAAACCAGCAGTAGCGCAACCAACAAACCTAGCCATTGAACTTCCTGATATGAAAGATCGACCCACCCCCACTGTGCATAATCTATTGCCCAAATGACCGGAGCTAAACTTGAGTCCACAACAGACCAAAGGGTGTCTGTATTGATATTGAGATAGCTGGTACTAAAGGCAAAAAAGAGCAACGGAACAACTATGAAGGTAAACCACGGCACAAATATCAGGTTATAAGCAAAGGCACTTGCGCTAACGCCATGAAAAAGAAGCGCCGTTACTGGAAGCATAAGCAAGACAATCAGTGCCTGAAGTTTTATCGCCTTTAACCACGTAAATTGCGATCTTTGAGTGATAGAAAGAAATAAGAAAACAAACCCAACGGCAGACATTGATAGCCATAAGCTGCTACTAACAACCCAAAAAGGCTCAACGGCAAGCAGTATAGAAAGGACTAATAGCCACTTGTAACGATAAGATAGATGACCGGAAAACTGTTGTACCAAGCACAAAACGACACACATTAGCATCGCGCGCTGAGTAGGAATCGAAAAACCTGCCAGCCATGCGTAGCCTATAGCAAATACCAATCCGCATAACACCGGAGCGAAAGTCATCGTCCAGTGGGCTCTTAGAAAGCCTCTGCCTAAGAACCACCCAATTCCAAACGCTATACCAATATGCAGACCAGAAATAGCGATCAAATGGCTTAATCCACTCTGCTGCAACTTGCTCCATCGCTCTACACTCAGTTCATCGCGTATGCCGAACATCAAAGCGAGTAATAGATCCCGATTTTCTAACTGCTCCGTATGGCGATTAAATTTTTCTAGTGCCGATCCTCTTATCGAACCTGTACTGACTAGATAAAAACTCTCACGACTTTTGATGGTGCCATGACCCACTACAGATTGTGATAAAGCGTAGGTTTCAGCGTCAAAACCGACCTCATTGAGTAAACCTGTGATTGGTTTGAGTGATACTTTAGCCGTTACGGTATCACCTAGTTGAAATAATAGTGGGGCTTTAAGCGTGATCTTAGGGTGTAGAAAAGTGCTCAAGGATTGGCCATTGATTGATCTAACTATAACTCTGCCTTGAAAGCCTCGGTTTATTGGTTTAAAAAGGCTGTCAACGTCAGCGATTATGGTAATATCCTGACCTGCTTTAAAAAGTTTTTCTGTTTGCTGTTGCAGCAAGTTGCCATGCATAATTATGACAATGCACGCGAATGCTGCTCCAACACAATATCTCATTTGCCTATACTTGATGGATACGGCTATCAAGATGCAAGGAATGATTAGATATTTCCAATCGGGCATGATTGGCCAATATGGGCTAGTGACGATCAACAACGAAAACGAAATCAGCGACCAATAATTTAAGTAGAGAGTCATATTTCCTTATGCCAAGAAAATTCATCCAACGCTTTATGCCTGACCACGAAGTAATTAAGCGTCAAAAGGCACTAAAGATTTTTGGCAACGTGCTTTATAACCCAAACTTGTGGTGCCTTAACCGACGCTCAGCTGCGGGTGCTTTCGCCGTAGGCCTATTCATGGCTTTTGTTCCACTACCTAGCCAGATGATCATGTCCGCAGGGCTTGCGATTGCCTGTGGGGTTAACTTGCCGTTATCTGTAGCCCTAGTGTGGGTGAGTAACCCAGTAACCATGCCTGTCCTTTTCTATTTCGCCTACAAAGTGGGGGCTTGGGCAATGCATGTGCCACCGCAAGAGTTCCACTTTGAACTATCGTGGGAGTTCATCCTGCATCAGATGAGTGCTATTGGGCCTCCATTCCTATTGGGATGTTTAATCTGTGGCGTGGTATCAGCAATGCTTGGTTACTTTGGAATAAAAGCACTGTGGCGTTATTCCGTTGTGCGTAGCTGGCAAAAACGTCAGATCAGAATAAGAGGCTTACTGAAGAAGTAAAATGACGATGGTGTTGTCACAGCGAAAATAACGAATTGATGCAACAACACTGTAAGATTGAAATGAAAAAAGGACCTAACGGTCCTTTTTTGTATTTGTAAGCCAGTGTTATTTAGAACTTAATACCGCTGCTGGGTTGAGCTTACTCGCACGAGAAGCGGGATACCAGGTTGCCAACAAGCTAAGCACAATGGCTGTGATTGACACTACCGCGACATCTAGTGGTTCAATTTGCGATGGCAAGAAATCAACAAAGTAGATATCACCGGATAAAAACTTATGGCCTATCAGATTCTCTAGAGCAGAAATCATTGGGGTCAGATTAAGCGCGACAAGCACACCGATGATACTGCCGACAATGCTACCAAAAGCACCAGAGAAGACGCCTTGCCAAACAAAGATACGCTTAACAAGGCCATCGCTGGCCCCCATCGTACGCAGAATGGCGATCTCAGCTGCGCGATCTTTTACTGCCATCATAAGCGTAGAGACAATGTTAAAGCTCGCGACACCAATCACCAACACCATCACTAAATACATAATGGTTCGTACTAGCTGAATATCACGATAAAGGAAGCCATATTTCTGCTGCCAACTGCGTAAGTAGACATACACACTTAGGGTATTGCCTGCTTCCCTTACAATCTGTGTTGCCTCTAATACATCCGTGACCTTAACCGCAACGCCACTCACACCTTGGCCCAACTTGGCGTAGCTTTGCGCATCAGCCAATGGGATCAGCGCTAAGTTGTGATCAATTTGCCCATTCAAGGTTAATAGGCCGGCGACTTTGACTCGGACACGCTTAGGTGCTTGAACCTTGGTGGTCGCACCGCCGGTAGGAATCATCAAAGTTAGATAATCACCCTTTTTAACGCCGAGCAGATCCGCAACACCCTTACCTAAAATGGCTTGTTGCTCGCCAGCCTTAAAGGATGCCCATACACTTGGGTCAATAAAGTCACTTAAGCTCGATACGCGCCCTTCTTGTTCAGGGTCGATGCCTCTAACTTCAATCGCTTTAAGTTGCGTGCCCTTCTCAGCCAAAGCTGTGAGCTTAACGTATGGGGCTGCTGCTTCGATCTTAGGGTGTTTTTCCGCTTGAGTGACGACCTGTTGCCATTCGACAAGCGGCCCTCTCACGCCTTCGAACTCACCATGAGAGATGACGGACAGCACTCGGTTATTCAATTCGCGCTCAAAGCCATTCATCGCTGATAAGCCAATAATGATTACCGCAACACCCACAGCAATACCAATCGTTGATGACATCGAAATAAACGACACCATCTTGTTACGCTGCTTGCCGCGGCTAAAACGGCGAGCAATAAAATGAGATAGTGAAGAGAACACCTAGGCCCCCTCAATATTCAGCAGTAAACCATCTTGCATGTGCAGTTGACGATCCATTTTCGCTGCCAACTCACCATCATGTGTTACGACAAGAAACGCGGTTTGCGACTCTTGGTTTAATTCACGCATCAGGTCATAAATGGCCAACGCGGTCTTATGGTCTAAATTACCTGTCGGTTCATCGGCCAGTACGAGTGCTGGGTTATTCACCAACGCACGGGCGATCGCCACACGTTGACGCTCACCACCAGACAACTCTGATGGACGATGATCCAAACGATGAGTCAGTCCAACTTTATCAAGCAGTGCCTTTGCAGCCTGTTTCGCGGCCGCAACTTTAGTGCCACCAATCAGAAGCGGCATCGCCACATTTTCAACTGCACTAAAGTCAGATAATAAATGGTGAAACTGATAAACGAAGCCTAAATGTTGATTGCGAAGTTTCGCTTGTTTGTTTGAACTCAGTTTAGATAAGTCTTGGTCGAGAAACGTCACATGTCCTTCTGTCGCTTCATCAAGTGCACCCAAAATATGCAGTAAAGTACTCTTACCTGAGCCAGAGCTACCAATAATTGATGCCAGCTCAGCACGCTGAAGTCCGAAACTCACACCCTTTAATACTTGAGTATCAAACGCACCCTCTCGATACGTTTTACAAACGTTATGACACTGTAGAAGGTTACTCATATCTCAAAGCCTCAGCTGGTTTTACAGAAGATGCGCGGTAAGACGGGAATAGCGTTGCAATCAGGCTCAGCGCAATCGCCATAACCACAACAATCGTAATTTGGATTGGGTTAATCAACACGGGCAGTTCTCCGCCAACAGAAAACAGCGCAACACCAGCCGCTTCTAAAATCGCATTTAGGTTACTTGCTAGCGCAACCCCAAGAGCCCCGCCAATAACGGCACCTATTACGCCACTGCTGGCGCCTTGTACCATAAAAATAGCAAGCACTTGTCTGTCACTCATACCCTGGGTTTTCAAAATAGCGACTTCCGACTGCTTTTCCATCACAACCATAATCAGAGCCGAGATAATATTGAAAGCCGCAACGCCAATGATCAAACCAAGCATAAGGCCCATCATGTTCTTTTCCATTCGTACGGCTTGAAACAGTTCACCACGTTGGTCACGCCAATCTTGCCATTTCCAACCCTGAGGTAAAGGTTGTTCACTTAAATCAGCCACCACAAATGGGTCATTAAAGAACAAGCGCCAACCTGTCATAGTATCCGGCTTCAATCGCATCAGTTTCCCGGCGTCTTGAATGTGCGTCAGCATTAACTGTCCATCGACATCCGAGCCAGTATTATAGATGCCCGCTACAGTAAATAGTCGCTGGCTTGGAATGCGACCGAGAGGCGTAAACTGACTCGCACTCGTCACCATCAGACGGACTTTATCACCAATGGACACATCTAAAGAACGCGCTAAGGTGTGACCAATAAAAATCTGGTATTTGCCCGCTTGTAGGTTCTCTAATCTGCCGGCAATAAGGTGCTCTTCAATAGGGTCATGTTCAGACGGTTTAATGCCAATCAGTAGACCTGCGCTTAATTGACTTGCGCTTTGCAATACCGCTTCGCTTTGAACAATCGGTTCAGGATGCGCGGCATCTGACAGTTGGCGAATAAATTCAGGGGCTTGTTCTAAACGCTCCGTCTTACCATCAGTTTGAGACACAATCGCTTGTGGAAGAACACCTAAGATTCGACCTTTAAGCTGAGCTTCAAAGCCATTCATGACGGACAAAACCGTAACTAGAGACATCACACCGATCGTGATACCCGCTGTCGACATATAAGAGACAAAACGACTAAACCTATCACCGGAGCGTCCTCTCAAGTAGCGCAACCCGATAAAGGTAGAGACTGGATGAAACATAGTAGAAACCAAAGTTAGAGTCTTAAGACCTAATTAATGAGGTTACTCTACCGATTAAATCGCCTTGGGTGTAGTGTTTAATTGCCAATTAGTCGTTAAATTATGTAATAAACAAAGGGATACCTTGATTCCTTGTCAGGTATAACGATAATCAAAACTATATAAAGAAGGAATCGAGCATGTCAGACCAAGAATTTTTCACCGTGAACCACACGATGACGGTGAATGTTGAGCCATTAGCGGAAGGTGAACACTTTCCAAGCTATGACAATTTTGAAGGTGAAATTCCTGCGCCTTTCATCGTTGCGAGTGAATTTAGCCACTTAGACATGCTTAACGACAGTGCACGCGCAGAGCTAAAAAACAATGAATTCAAGCACGTAATTCAACTGCTTGATACGCAAAATTCTAAGCTCAACCTGTTGTTAACGTTTATGCTTTCACAGCAAGATGATCCATCACTGCGCCACCAAACCCATTCGTTTGGTGCGAGCCAATTCAGTTACTACAGTCAGCACGCTATCGATATTGAGACAAAAGTTCGAGTTAAACTGTTTCTAGAGCACCCCGCGGCAGCCATTTACTGCTATGGGCACATTGCTCACATCGAAGACCAAGACGACAAAAAGCTCATTACGGTTAAATACGATTTGCTCAGAGACCTCGACCAAGATCTCCTTATCAAAGCCGCTCTTTTCCAGCAACAAAAGTTATTACGTCAGCGTTCGCTTAACCGCGAGAAATAATCAAATACTATGCCTAACACATCTTTATTTAATCTCGCCGGTGCCCAAGGTGCTGGAGACAAGAAACAGATCGGAAATCTGCAAGGAGCAAGCTTAGCTATCGCTATTTCAGAGCTTGCTGCAAACCATGGTGCACACACACTACTTGCGGTTCCTGACCCTCAGACTGCATTGAAGCTATTGCAGGAAATCGAGCAGTTCACAACCCAAGAAGTGTCACTGTTCCCTGATTGGGAAACGCTGCCTTACGACAGTTTTTCTCCACACCAAGAGATTATCTCTGACCGTATTTCACGTCTGTATCAGCTACCGACTCAAACCAGTGGTATTACTATCGTCCCAGTGGGTACCCTGCTACAACGCCAATCCCCTCGTGACTACTTAATGCAGCATACGCTGATGGTCAAAGTGGGCGATCTTTTCTCGCTTGAGAAACTGCGTATTCAGCTCGAAAAGTCAGGCTATCGCCATGTTGACCAAGTATTTGGCCCCGGCGAGTACGCAAGTCGTGGCTCAATTCTAGATTTGTTCCCAATGGGATCGAAAGACCCATTCCGTATTGATTTCTTCGATGACGAGATTGATACCATCCGTACGTTTGATCCTGAGAACCAACGCTCAATTGAGGACACTAAAGAAATTCGACTGCTTCCTGCACACGAATTCCCGACCTCAGAAAGTGCTATTGAAGACTTCCGTATCCGTTGGCGTCAGCGCTTCGAAGCACGCAGAGAACCAGAATCAGTGTACATGCAAGTCTCTAAGGGCACATGGCCAGCGGGTATTGAATACTGGCAACCTCTGTTTTTTGAGCAAACTGAAACCTTATTTGATTACATTCCTGAAGACAGCCAGCTGCTGACGGTTGGCAATATTGAAGAGTCGATCGATACCTTTTTAACGGATGTCGACTACCGCTACGACCAGCGTAAAGTCGATCCTTTACGTCCACTGCTACCGCCAGAAGAACTATGGCTCAAAAAAGACCAGCTATTTAGCCACTTTAAACAGCTACCTCAAGTACAGCTGTTTGTTGAACCAGTAACAGAAAAACAAGGTCGCAGTAACCCTGACTTATCACCGCTACCTGAGCTTGCCGTTCAGCATCAAAACAAAGAGCCAATGGCGGCACTGCGTCAGTTCAGCGAGTCATTTTCCGGCAAGATCGTTTTCTCTGTAGAGTCAGAAGGCCGACGTGAAGCTCTTCTTGAGCTACTGCAAAGAATCAAATTACGTCCAGAAGAATATAGCTGTTTGGATCAAGCCATCAATAGCGCCAATAAGTTTAGTCTCGTGCTCGGCGCGGCAGAACATGGCTTTATTTTCGGCAGCGACCAAATCGCCTTTATCTGTGAAAGCGACCTCCTTGGTGACCGCGTTATCCAACGCAGACGTAAAGATCGCAAAGCAACCAATAGCGATGCGGTTATCCGTAACCTTGCCGAACTTCAACCAGGTCAACCTGTTGTGCATATCGACCACGGCATTGGTCGTTATATTGGTCTGCAAACCCTCGAAGCGGGTGGAATGGTCACAGAATACGTGACTTTGGAATATCAAAATGAGGCCAAACTGTATGTACCCGTTGCCTCTTTAAACCTAATCAGCCGTTACTCTGGTGGCGCTGAAGATGGTGCTCCTATCCATAAACTTGGTGGCGAAGCTTGGGCTAAAGCTCGTCGTAAGGCGGCGGAAAAAGTTCGTGATGTAGCGGCAGAGCTGCTTGATGTATACGCCAAGCGAGAACTTAAGCCTGGTTACAAGTTTGAGTTAGATCGTGGCCAATACGCAACGTTCAAAGCGGGCTTCCCATTTGAAGAGACCGATGACCAATCGATGGCAATCAATGCCGTTATGTCGGACATGTGCCAAGCGAAAGCGATGGATCGTCTAGTATGTGGTGATGTGGGCTTTGGTAAAACAGAAGTGGCAATGCGCGCTGCGTTTGTCGCGACCGATAACGGTAAGCAAGTCGCCGTGTTAGTCCCGACAACCCTACTTGCTCAACAGCATTTTGAAAACTTCCGTGACAGGTTTGCCAACTTACCTATCCGAGTAGAAGTACTCTCACGCTTCAAAACAGCTAAAGAACAAAAGCAAGTTTTACAAGATATCGAAGAAGGTAAAGTCGACCTAGTCGTCGGTACCCATAAGTTGTTGTCGAATGACATCAAATTCAAAGATTTGGGCCTACTCATTGTCGATGAAGAACACCGCTTCGGAGTTCGTCAAAAAGAGAAGATGAAAGCGATGCGCGCCGACGTCGACATTTTAACTCTGACCGCAACGCCTATTCCAAGAACTTTGAATATGGCAATGAGTGGTATGCGAGATTTATCTATTATCGCCACGCCGCCAGCTCGACGCCTTGCCATCAAGACTTTTGTGCGCCAAAGTGATGATGCGGTAGTTCGCGAAGCGGTATTGCGTGAGATTATGCGTGGCGGTCAGGTCTACTTCCTGCACAACCAAGTTGAAACCATCGAAAAGGTTGCCGCGGATCTGGAAAAACTTGTGCCTGAAGCGCGAGTTACCGTCGCCCATGGTCAAATGCGCGAGCGTGAGCTTGAGCGCATCATGAACGATTTCTACCACCAGCGATTCAACTTACTGGTTTGTACTACGATTATTGAAACAGGTATCGATGTTCCAACGGCTAACACCATCATTATGGATCGCGCCGATAACTTAGGTCTGGCACAGTTACACCAACTTCGTGGCCGGGTGGGTCGTTCACATCACCAGGCCTACGCTTATTTGCTGACACCACACCCTAAAGCGATGACCAAAGACGCAATTAAACGTCTCGATGCTATCGCTTCATTAGAGGACTTAGGCGCGGGCTTTACATTAGCAACTCACGATTTAGAGATCCGTGGTGCGGGTGAATTATTAGGCGACGAGCAGAGTGGTCAAATTCAATCGGTCGGCTTTACTCTTTATATGGAAATGTTAGAGCAAGCCGTTGAAGCACTCAAAGAAGGCAAAGAACCTTCACTGGATGAGCTGCTGCGCGATCAAACTGAAGTCGAGATGCGTCTACCCGCTCTATTGCCTGATGACTATATCCCAGATATCAATACACGCTTATCCATGTATAAACAGATTGCTAGCGTTAGCAGTGAACAAGAGCTGAGTGAACTGAAGATAGAGCTTATCGACCGATTTGGTTTATTACCTGACGCAACGAAGAATTTGCTTTCTGTCGCTCAGTTAAAATTAGAAGCCGCTGCACTGAAAGTGAAAAAGATTGAAGCTCATGACAAAGGGGGCTTTATCGAATTCTATCCAGATGCTGACATTAACCCAATGTATTTAGTTAAACTATTGCAATCTCAGCCACAAAAATTCGCAATGGATGGACCAACTAAGTTCAAGTTTACGATACCATTGGTTGATAGACGCAAACGCATACAATTTGTTAATGACATACTGGGCGAGTTCCAGCAAAATCTATTACCAAAAGCCTGATTGTTCAAAATATTTAATTTGAGGCACCAAGTGCCTCTTGATGGAGTTGTAATGAAAAAACTGATCCCGCTGTTGCTAATGTTAGTTGCCATGCCCTCTATGGCGCAGCGCCAATTCGATATCGAAGTGATCATTTTTAAGCGTGCCGTCGACGCAGAGAAAACAGCTGAGTCATGGCCAAATGACTTACCTAAAATCGATCTTGAACGAGCAGGTTCTTTCTCTGATACCAATTACCGCTCGAAGAAGGGAGTACAAATGCTGCCTTATTCTGCGTATAAGCTAAATGGTGAGGTCGAAAAGTTAAGACGTCATGCTGGCTTTCAAGTATTGATGCACAAAGCTTGGCGTCAAGGCGATCAAGGTCGTTTTGGTGCACCAACGTTTCATATCCAAGCTGGCAAAGATTTTTCAAACAAGTTTAATCAAGACGGCTCAATGATTGGCAGTAACAGTGGTACTCAAGCACTTGAAGGGATTCAAGAAGAGTCGATTCCTAAGGCGCTTTATCAGCTAGATGGTAAATTGCAGATCTACGTTGAGCACTATTTGTATGCAGACGTTGAGCTAGACCTTAAAGCACCGAGCGTTCGTGACGTAATTATCGAGGAAAACAAACCGGAAGTCCTCGATCAAGAACTCAGCGGCGACGACCAAGTGGTGCAAGTCGGTTTAATGGAAGATGTCACACCAACAGTGCGCACCGAAGAGTTCCTAAAAAGCTACCGCTTAGACCAGAAGCGTCGTATGCGCAGTACAGAAACTCACTACTTAGATCACCCACTTCTTGGCATGATCATTCAAGTACGCCGAGTTAATCAATAAAGGCCTGAGCCCTCATTTGAGGGCTCTCTTTTTATGACGCCTAGCTATCAAATCATCACAAAAGATCTTAATTTACGCTTAATCGATAACGAAGAGGCGGAGATCTTACGCTATTGCGTGTGTAACTCCCCTAGCCTCCATCAATGGATTGATTGGTGCCAACCAGACTTCTCAACCGACGATGCGGAACGCTTCATCCTTGCTACCCGGCTAAACTGGGTCAAAGCACAAGCGTATGGTTTCGGTGTATTTTGCCGTCACTCAGATCAATTACTGGGAATGGTTGCAATTAATGAGATATACCACACCTTCAACATGGCAAGTATTGGTTACTGGATTGGCGATGTGCATCAAGGACAGGGACACGCTAGTAAGGCCGTTAACGCCTTAGTTGAATTCTGCTTTGATGTGCTAAAACTTACCCGTATCGAGATTGTCTGCGATCCCGATAATCAGGCGAGCCAAAAATTGATTGAAAGATGCGGCGGCAAGTTCGAATCACGCGCAGAAAACCGCTTTCTCTACAATGGCAAACCCAAAACGGGCTTGGTTTACTCCATCATTCCTTAATGAAAAGATCCACAATAAAAAAGAGCGCATTAGCGCTCTTTTTTGTCTTCGATTCAAACCAAGTATCAGTGTAACTTCAGGTTAGGGCGAAGTACTCGGTTGATGCGTCCCATCAGGATAATCAAACCCGTTTTGAACATACCATGCAAAGCCATCTGATGTAGGCGGTACAGCGAGATATACACCACGCGTGCGATACGACCTTCAACCATCATTGACCCCTTAGTTAGGTTACCCATCAGGCTACCCACTGTAGAGAAACGGCTTAGAGAGACCAATGAGCCCTTATCTTTGTAGACATAAGGTTTCATGTCGCGGCCGTTTAGCTTAGCCACGATATTAGAAAATGCGCAGCTCGACATCTGGTGTGCCGCTTGAGCACGAGGCGGCACAAATGAGCCATCCGCTTGAGTACACTGAGCCAAATCACCAATCACAAAAATATCGTCATCACGAGTGGTTTGCAGCGTATCTTTAACTACTAGCTGGTTAATGCGGTTAGTCTCAAGACCTGCAATATCTTTAATGAAGTCTGGAGCCTTGATACCCGCAGCCCATACCATGATTTGTGCCGGGATCTTCTCACCATCTTTGGTCACCAAGCCATCTTTATCCGCCTGCGTCACCATAGTGGCTGTACGAACATTCACGCCAAGCTTAGTCAGCTCTTGATGCGCTGCACCGGAAATGCGTGGCGGCAGTGCTGGAAGAATACGCTCACCCGCTTCAACAAGGTTGACGTTTAGTTTGCTTGAGTCAAGATCACCAAAACCATAGGTACGCAGTTCTTTCACCGCGTTGTGCAGCTCCGCTGAAAGCTCTACACCTGTTGCACCCGCACCAACGATCGCGATATCTACCGTACCGTTACCATTTTTTGCGTGAAGTTTTAGGAACTCATTGTTCATTTCAGTGCGGAAGCGGTGAGCCTGCTCTGGGCTATCTAGGAAGATACAGTTATCTCGAACACCTGGAGTGTTAAAATCATTCGATGTTGAACCGATAGACATGACCAAAATGTCGTAATCAAGCTCACGACTTGGCATAAGTAGTTCGCCGTTTTCATCTTTCAGCTCACGCAGCTTAATCACTTTGCGTTCGCGGTCGATATCTTCAAGGCTACCCATTTGGAAGTCGAAATGGTGGTTTTTAGCATGAGCGCGGTAGCTCAGAGCATCCACACCCTCATCAAGAGAACCTGTTGCTACTTCGTGTAAAAGTGGTTTCCATAGATGGCTCGCTTTACGGTCAACCAAAGTCACCTTTGCACGACCTTTTCGGCCTAATGTACGACCAAGTTTAGTCACAAGCTCAAGGCCGCCTGCGCCGCCGCCTACTACGATAATTCGTGTCACAGCTACATTCCTCAAAAAAGTTAATAAATGTGTTTCAACATGGCTAAAAACCACATCGATAAAATTTGGTTCTTTTTTTATTCAGCTGGCTTCCATTGTCAGAAAGCACACACTGGTAGAGGTGTTGTTCGAAATACGACACGCTTATTGGATAATAAAGCCTTATGGCTAAGCACTAATCTGCAACAAGATCAGTGAATAATGGGTAAGCTTTTCACTCACTCTCAATTTTTTTTGATATTTATCAAAAAATTTATAGTGAACTCATTATATAGGGCAAAATGTGCTTCGCAACTAAAGAATGCGCCAATCTCATTTAAAGTTGTAAGGATTTTGACTGGATTGAACAATAAAAAAGCGACGTTAATAAATAACGTCGCTTTCACTATTCAATTTGGAGATAACACTCACTACGCGTTTTTGAACGCCTTCATCGTTTGAAGGTGCTGGGAGATTTTCTTAAATTTGTGAGTCTGGGTCTCATCCCAAATAATGTCGTAGTAATCTTCTAATTCAGCAGCTGTTTTACTGTTATCGTGAATCTCATCTTCTTTGGAAAGAATCACTAAACAACGGCCTTTGTTTTTGGTTCGGAACTCAGAAACACATTTGGTCGCGATATCTTCATACTCCTCAGGACGGTCAATACGACCTTCCATATTACGGGCTGGGCGCAAGTTAGGGTTGAAGATAACCTGCTTAATACCGCATAAAAAACCAATTCTTTCGGACCAGTAACCACCAAGTCCTACCCCACAGATGATCGGCGCTTTGTCGTCTGATTGCTCAATCACTTTATGCACTTCTTTCAGTAGATGCTGCATGTCGTGCTTAGGGTGAAGCGTGCTGTAGTTAATAAAACGCACATCGTCATCAATAAACTGCAGTTGAAGCACTTTTTCGTGATTGCCTGGGCTGGTTGAATCAAAACCGTGTAAATAAATAATCATCGTATAATCCCCCGATCCTTATGAGCTTAATCTACCACGAAAAATAAGGTTTAAAAGCAACAGACTAGAGTTAACCTCTACCGATGCATCAAACAGTGATCTTAGCTACAAAATGCTTGTTGAAGCTTTTCGGCTTGGGTTAAATATTGTTCATCTCCCCATAGCTGATAGGCCAGCAAGTACCATAACATCGCCATCATGGTCGCTCTTGGTTTCCAAGCTAACACGCCTTCAACCCAATCATCTACCCCTTCAACACCACGCAATTGACAGTATCGATATACGGCCTCTAAGGGCTTCTCATCCATCACATCGATGCTAAGAGTGAGATCTAAGCGTGGATCCGCCAAAGCAGCGTATTCCCAATCAATCACTTTGTTGCCCTGCTCTGTCTTCACCATGTTATAGCCTGCTAAGTCAAAGTGGCACAGAGATAAACCTACGTCGGCCAAATTGGGAGCGGTACGCCAACGATTGTAGATTTCAGCATACGCTGGCACTTTGTGCTCATCAGATAGCAACATCCAGTAATGGTCGACCCGAGCTGTGTAGTTAAATGGTGCGAGAGGAAGGCGCTGAGTATCTAAATCATGAATTTTAATCATGGTTTGAAGCAGCGAATCAAAGCTCAAACTGTCGGTCAATGAGGCTCCCTCTATCCAGTCAACAAGCAAACCTTGGTCATTGATATGAATAGCAGTGGGAGAAAGATGGCTTTGCTCAATCGCCGAAAGGATTTGATATTCTTGAAAGCGTGAAATTGAAAACGCTTTGGTGATATGCGTTGCTGGACGCCACACGTAAGACTTGTTGTCTGTAGTAACGATTTTCCAGCAACGATTGGTGAGCCCTCCGGTTAACGTCTGCGCATAGTCCGGAGGAATAGAGAAAAAGTGGTCTAACGACAATAACGAACGATCAAGATGACAAGCTTCGTTCCAAGACATCCTCGCCATGGCTCACTCCTTCTCTAACTCATTATAGGCCCAAGAAGCTCTTAGACTCTTGCTTACGAATTTCAGTTTCGTCCGCCCACTCAATCAGACCTGTTTCTAGATCCATCAAGCGCATCGTCATCTTGTAGTAAACGTCTTTGTCACTACCAGCGTTTTTGGCAATGCTTGATAAATTGCCGTAAAGCATGTACTCAGCACCGACCATCTTACCAAACTGAATTGCTGTGCTTTGGTTTACAAGTTCATCGTTGTTTTGGAAGTTCAGTTGATCACGAACAGATTCTACACGGTCCATATCAACAAAACGGAACTTACCAGAGTTGAGCATTTTAGTGCTGATGCTGTCTGTAATAGATTCGGTATCAATATGCTCACTGGTTTTGTTCTTGATTCTTTCGACAAAAACAATAGGACGGGAGTCACGTGTGATGGCAGCAACAGAGCCTGACATCATCATGCTATCAACCATTTCACCAGCAATTTTTTGCAAGTCTGTTGAACCAAAGTCGATTGTGGTTGTTTCAACGGCTTGAGCGTCCCCGTAGCTCACTTGGTTTGAACAACCGCCCAACACAACCGCTAAACCAAGTAATGCAATTACACTTTTTTTCATTGTTGGTTCCTTAAAATTTCCTTTATTACTACTTAATTAGTTATCTAGCTGACGAATCTGAACGCGGAACTGAGTTCCATTTGGGTTGATCGACACTTCTGAAATCGAAATTTCTTCAGTACCTCGAACAATTGCTTGTCTCCATGGACTTAGCTTGTTATTCACTTCTAAGCCTTGGTCGTCATACCAATAGAAGCGATACTGTACATACTGATCACCAGTATATTGGCTAACAAGTCGTACGATACCACGTGCTCTGCCATCAACTTCAGTCGTCGAAATATCGTCTATCTTCAAACGCCCGGCTAATACGTTGTCACCAAAAATTACCGTTTGAGATGCACCATCAATACGTAGCCCTGCGGTATTGTCAGCACAGCCAACGATGGCCAATACTGTTACTAATGAAATAAGCCATTTTTTCATCGTATGTTTCCTAACTGTTTATGCCAAATCGTAGCATTGTTTCCTTGACGTGAGAGCCAAACCAACACTGTTCGCCCAGACTCCACGTTAAATGTATAAGGTTGTCCGTTGAGCAATATACTCTGCTCACCAGGTTCAACGGTCGCGCTCGAACTGTAAATCTCACCAGGGAGCGTCAACCAACTGCGAGTATCAGGTTGCTCTGTCAACGTATTCCAAACGTTGAACAACAAATTCCCGACATCATCATCCTTCGCGGCCTCTTTTCTTAATCGGTCTTTAGCCCAGACTCTTAAGCCTTGTCTAATAATGATGTTTGGCATTCGCTCAGAGAGGTCTTGCTTCGCCATCAAATTCACATCACTTAACATATCAGCAGAAAGCGTATCACTGTTAAGAGACAAGGAGCCAAAGCTCTGCTCACGCTTTTCTGGGTAGTAGGGTAATGAAATACTGTACCAAGCCCCATTCCCCCTACTGTCATATAGAGGTAAAGCCTGCTTCCAGCCTTGCATCGCCTCAACAACACCACGTTCATCGATCACAATAACGCGGCTTTTGCCATCAGCAAGATAGCTCGCCTTGCCGTAACGTTTTTCCAGTTTTGCTAGGTCTTCTCGCATACCTAAACGCTTAGCCACACGTTTAGTACCTTCAATGACTTGCTGGTTATCAGGCATTACCGCTAATGCACGTCGATAATCGACATAAGCACTGTTTAAGTCTCTGTCCGCCTCATATAACAACGCTGACAGGTACAGCAAATAACCATTTTGTACGGCTTGCAATTTTTGGCCCGCATCTGGATAGTTCGACAAAATGCTACCTAAATTAGGTGTTAGGCCCTGCTGCTCCATTTGATTTTGAGCAGACTCTAGCTCTTTCTCTCTATCTTTACGTGCTTGCTCTTGAACTTGGTTTGCTCTGCGCATCTCAATTAATGCGCCTTCAAGATCATTGTCTTTAAGGTAATTAAGCCCTAGATAAAGATGCAAGAAGCCCAGTTCATAATCAGCAGGATGATACGTTTTTAAATTGTCATTAACGGCTAAAGCGCCCACGCTCATCGCACTTTCAGAAAGCGAAACTGTTGCCTGGTCTTGCTGAATTCGCACAGCTCGATCACTATCATCAAACGCAGATTTACTCTCAGCGTATTGCTGATTGAGTAAATAGACTCGACCTTTTTCAAAGTTATCTAGAATGTCTCCGGCAACTTGTTCAGGTAGTAACGTCTCAGCTTGTTGATAATCTCCGCTTCTCACCTTTTGATGCAGTTCGTTATTTTGTGCGCTGTAGTGGCTAAATAGATTGCCTGCAGATAAGTTGGCGCATGCAGAAAGCACGAATGAACTGCCGATGACGAATGCCAGTCGAATGTGTTTATGCACTTGGTATTCCATAATTGTCAGTAAGAGCGTTGCGAGACTCGCTACGCTCTAAATTTATCCTTGCTTAAGACAATACGAGAGCGAATTTGTTCGATATGCCTCTGCGAAAGACTAGCTCATTAACATTGGACCTAGCGGACGACCGCCAACAAGGTGCATATGAATATGGTAAACCTCTTGGCCACCATGAGAATTACAGTTGACGATCAGACGGTAACCATCCTCATCGATACCCTCTTCTTTCGCTAACTTTCGTGCGACGGTAAACATACGACCCATAACTAGCTCGTCCTCTTCTTCGATCTCATTAACCGTCGGGATAAGCTTATTTGGGATGATCAAAATGTGACTTGGCGCGCGTGGGTTGATGTCTCGGAATGCAGTGACTAGGTCATCTTGATAAACAACATCTGCCGGAATTTCTTTACGAATGATTTTACTGAAAATGGTTTCTTCGGCCATGAAGCGCTCCATCGATACGGTTTTATTAATTGAATTGATTCGAGTATGCGCCAAGCTTCGCAAAATCACAATAAAAAACAGTGTTCGTTTAATTTAAACGACATACGGTTACAAACGGTTAGCTAAATTTGTATTGTGCGTCATAAAATGCGTGTCTCGTTGTCAATACAATGGTCATCTTTTTGTTAATTTTCTAAGAAATGATAAGTATAAGGGAGAGATCCATGAAGGGCTCAGTGATTAAGCGTATGTACGCTGGCTTTGCATTGATCATAATAATGTTCGTCATCACTACGTTGATGATGATGCGAGGAATGCAGCAGATACATCAAAATTTCGAAGGCGTATCTAACACTTCACTACCATTGGTTTCACAATCTAACCAAACAAGTGTAGCGCTACTTTCTGCCGATAAACTATTTAAAGACTTTTTGACCACGCAGAGCTTCGAGCGCATGGACCAACTGTCCGGCCAATTTGAAGAGGTAAAACAAGCCTATAACCAACAGCTATTAAAGTTAGAGCAAGTCAGCTCAAATCAACCTGAGCTAGCCGAATCGATTGTTCAACTTAAAGAGATGGAAGTGAATTACTTCACTGAAGCAACGCAAGCGATGGAAAACTACCGTGCGATGTTTGTCGCACAGGCTCAAGTACAAAAGTCCACTCGTCAGTTCCAACGACTGCACTCTGAATTGAGCTTAGGCATGAAAGAGTATGTCGATGATCAAAGCAGCATCTCTGTGAAAGTGATGGCTAAAAGCTATTTCATTAAGCTAAAAGATGCTGAAATGATCACCTCTGATGCTCTAGCGAGTAGTGACACAGAATTCGTCGCTCAGGCTGTGGCAAAAAACAAAAAAGCAGTCACTCACCTCAACTATGCTTACCGTGGCTTAACAAGCCAAATGCCTGAGCTCAAAAAAGCATTTGACGAGTCAGTTCAGCAATTTACCTTAGACGTTGGTAAAAAGGGTGGCGTGCTTGACCAACACAGTGCCTATCTGCAAGCAAAAGACGCACTCTATGCCAATATCGCGAATCTAACCCAACAAGTGGACGCTACCAGTGAACTGCTTGCTTCATTCAGCGCAGTAGCCCAACAAGGGCTTAACGCCTCACTAAGCGAAGCCGGCGAAGTTTATGAACAAGGCGTCATTCGCTCAATATCTATTGGTGCTGTTGTTATCTTAATGGCACTCGCTATCGGTTACCATATTGCTCACAGTGTACGTGAACCTCTAACTCGGATTCTTCGTACTCTAGAGTCGCTCACTGAAGGCGACATGACGCAGCGTATCGACATTCGTTACAACAACGAATTCAGCCGTGTTAGCCACCATATCAATTCGCTAGCAGATAACCTGCACGGAATATTGGTTGAGCTAAACGATGCCTCGGACAACCTGACAAACACGGCTTCGACCAACCAATCAACGTCTTCACAGGCTCAATCACAATTAAGCCAGCAACGTGAGCAAACCGCCAACGTGGCGACGGCGATGACTGAAATGGCTCACTCTGTACAAGAGGTCGCGCAAAGTGCTCAGAACTCTCAGACTATGGTCGAAAAAGTCGAAATTGCTTCGGAGTCAGGTCGACAAATTATGGGCACTAATATCTCGACGATTAATCAGCTTGAAACCCGTCTGAATCAATCGGTAGATGCGGTTAAAGACCTGCAAGCGATGAGCAGTCAAATCGGCAGTATCTTAGACGTCATCCGCAATATCGCTGAACAGACCAACCTTCTCGCGCTTAACGCGGCCATCGAAGCGGCTCGCGCCGGTGAACAAGGTCGTGGATTCGCTGTTGTCGCTGATGAGGTCCGCGTGCTCGCGCAACGCACCACCGAGTCAACGTCAGAAATTGAAAATATGATCAGTAACCTTCAAAGCAGTTCGAGCTCGGCCAACAAGGTCATTCAAAGCTGTAAGGACGATATGGAACTGTCAGTCGCGCAAGCTTCTAGTGCCAACAGTGCTATGGAAGAGATTCAGGGGCTAATCATGGAAATCAGTCAAATGAGTGGTCACATTTCTCATGCTGCTGCGGAGCAAAGCGAAACCACCAGTGAGATTGCCCGTAACATTGAAGAGATTAACCTGATTGCCGATGCCAGCTATCAAGCAATGGCAGAGATAGCTCAAACCAGCTCTAACCTCTCTTCATTAGCAAACCAGCAAGGTGACTTGGTACATCGCTTTAAGTTGTAGTTAAGTCAGAAAACGGTAATTAATTGAGTTTGGGCGACTATTTTCTATAGTCGCCCTTGTTTTTTAAGGTCCGTGTCATTATATGATTTAATAGGCTTGCCCCCGCTTTTCTTACTCTTTTTTGCAAGCCGAACATGAGGAATTGTTATGGCCGTTCATGTTGGCATTATTGATCAAGACCCGATACGCCTAGTTACCCCACTATTAGATAATCGCACGATTAGCGATCATATCGTTTTCATCGGGGTAGAATCCCAAGAAGACATGTACCTTCGCCTTCATAGTGTATTGAGCAAAAGAAATATCACTTCAGAGTTTTTCCAAATTCCAAATGTAGCGAACACATCAAAAATCAAACAAGCCATCATCACATTGGCTGAAGATCTCAGCGCTAGAGGCGAAGAGGTCAAACTCAACGCCAGTTGTGGCCTGCGTCATCGTCTTTTGTCTGTTTACGAAGTGTTCCGTACATATCACTGGCCGATTTTCGTCGTAGAGCCTAACAGTGACCGTTTGTGTTGGCTCTACCCTGATGGCAAAGAAGATTCACAAGTGGAAGACCGTATTACTATTGACGATTATTTAACGGTGTTTGGTGCACGTGGCGAGTTTAACGAGCATGAATTACCACCTCAGCTTGACCAAAAGCTATACGAGCTTGGGGAGCGCTGGGCAAGTAACGCATTGGAGCTTGGCCCTGGTCTGGCAACGCTAAACTATCTGGCGACCACTTGCCGTAAAGAGCAAAAGCTAGACGTAGAACTTTCTGAGAAACAGCAAGGCTATCGCGAATTGAATATGCTATTGACCGATTTGGTCGAAGCGGACATTGCAACCTATGAAAGTGGCGTACTAACTTTTGCTAACGAAGATGCACGACGCTTTTCAAACGGGGAGTGGCTCGAGACTCTAGTGCACAGCACGGTAAGACAGATCCAGCAAGATATGCCAACCATTCAAGACCGTTCACTCAACGTTCAAGTCTACCGCCAGCTAGGTGATAGAGAAGTGCGCAATGAGCTAGACGTCGCTTCAGTGGTGAACAATAAACTGCATATCATCGAATGTAAGACTAAAGGGATGCGTGATGACGGTGATGACACGCTTTACAAGCTAGAATCCCTGCGTGACCTTCTAGGTGGCCTACAAGCGCGCGCTATGCTGGTTAGCTTCCGCCCGTTGCGTCACAATGATATTACCCGCGCTGAAGACCTTGGCCTCGCTCTGATTGGCCCAGATGAACTTAAAGACCTAAAATCTCATTTAGCTCAGTGGTTTGCCGAAGCTGGTGGCCGTGAAGAAGAAATAGCTGACTGCTAACCAATGCACGTTCACAAATATAAAAACCGCCGAAAGGCGGTTTTTATATTTAAGCAGTCGGCTTCTTAACTGTCATCTTCAGTGAAGTTCGTTGGCAGTGTAGTTTTCATCTGATTCCAGATTTGCGCACTCTGCAGACCGTAATGACGAACGACAATCAGGATCTGTTCGCGATTTCCAGTCTCACACACTTCAAGTAAGTCACGGTAAAATTGCAGCGCTAGCTCACGAGCTTCTGGGTTAGAAAAGTAGTAGCTGCCTACGCGATCATAAAGCTTCTTCAGACCATTAAAGATCAAACCGTAGATTTGGTTGCCTGAGTGGAACGCGAGACGTTGGAACAACATGTAGTCATAGAAGTTAAACGTTTTTGCAATCAAGATAGATTGACGTTTGATCTCGTCTTTCTCACCATCATCTTTAACGTGCTGACGAATCTTCTCTGCATACGGAGAAGATTCCATAAATACGTCCCATGAATCAGCTGTAATCAAGGCTTCACATGAGCTGATAACGTTAGTAATGGTTTTCTCAGAGTTTTCTTTATTCGCTTTAAATGCATAACGCATAAAGATCGGGCTGATGTTAGTACGTGCTGCAAGTAAATCTTCAACAATCGATGTTGCGTTGTCAGCATCTAGCGTCATCAACGTATCAAGGATATGCAGGCCCGACGTTTCCATAAACTGGTTTACACGCGTTGGTTTACCGTGTTGGATTGTCAGCCAACCATCACGGGCTAAACGCTGTAAGACTTCTCGTAATGTTGTGCGAGTAACGCCAATTAGTTCAGAGAGCTCGCGTTCTGCTGGTAAAATTGAACCAGGTGGAAATCTGCCTTTCCAAATACTTTCAATAATGTATTTTTCTGCGAATCCTGCTGGGCTCTTTGCCTTAATGACCATTTATATATTATCCAGTCTTTATTATTTGGGTCTAATTAACTCATCATACCACTAGTTATGCTATATCGGAAACCGCCACACAGGAAACATGGCACAAAGCACCATTAGAGCTAACACTCTAAAGTGACATCACATTTACTGACCCATAATGACTAATGAAACACTCCCATTATAAAGTTTAACAAATTGTAAACACGCGACACACCCCACCCTCTTTAGGGTTATACGCAAAAGTTAAGTTTGTAAAATTGCAAAAATAAACTGCCATTTTCATGCAATATAATTACATATTCTTTCTTATTCTAAGCTTTCAATGCCTAGCCAACATTAACCATTGTTTTTCACAACTCTTATGATATGTTTACGCCACTTTGATCGCGTTTTTCAACAAAAGTCGCTTAATAAAATCACAACATCCAGTTTATCGTTGACTAAATTTTGTTGAAGAGTAGAGTGGCGGCCAAAGTAAGGAGTGCTTGTCTTTCTCAGGGAGTGACTTGGCAAGGCCACATGATCGCAAATGCAATGTTGTTTTTCTAAGTCACTGTTGAATCGGGTTCATTTCCTGCTGGCTAGACGATAGCCAGACGTTGGAAATTCCAAAATTTCCGGTTAATGGATTCAAGCACGTGCAGTGTCTATTCATAACAACATTAAGAGTATCTAGATCATGCCGATGTCACTCGGAAATGCATTTATTAAGAACTTTCTTGGTAAAGCTCCAGATTGGTATAAAGTTGCCATCATTTCTTTTCTAATTATCAACCCTATTGTCTTCTTCTTGGTTGACCCTTTTGTAGCAGGTTGGCTACTCGTTGCTGAGTTTATCTTTACTCTAGCAATGGCACTAAAGTGTTACCCTCTACAGCCAGGTGGCTTACTCGCCATCGAAGCGATCGCAATCGGCATGACCAGTGCTGATCAAGTTAAACATGAACTTGTGGCCAATATTGAAGTACTGCTACTGCTAGTCTTCATGGTTGCCGGCATTTACTTTATGAAGCAACTGCTACTGTTCATCTTTACTAAGATATTACTCGGCATTCGCTCTAAGAGTATGCTCTCGTTAGCTTTCTGTTTTGCGGCCGCATTTCTTTCTGCATTCCTTGATGCCCTAACCGTTATCGCTGTTGTTATCAGTGTGGCTGTTGGCTTCTACGCGATTTACCACAAAGTTGCATCAGGCCAAGGCCCACATGCATCGCACGACCATACTCAAGATGATCACCTTTCAGAACTAACTCGTGACGACCTTGAAAACTACCGTGCATTCCTACGCTCGCTACTAATGCACGCAGGTGTGGGTACCGCGCTAGGTGGTGTAATGACGATGGTGGGTGAACCACAAAACCTTATCATTGCTGACCAAGCTGGCTGGCAATTTGGCGAATTTATCATCCGCATGCTTCCAGTGACGGCGCCGGTATTCGTTTGTGGCCTTATTACCTGTGTGGTTGTCGAAAAGCTGAAAGTCTTCGGTTACGGTGCTCGACTGCCTGAAAACGTACGTCAGATCCTTGTTGATTTTGACCGCGAAGAACGTAAGACACGTACTAAACAAGACGTAGCAAAACTGTGGGTGCAAGGTATCATTGCTGTTTGGCTAATTGTTGGCCTAGCCCTTCACCTAGCGGCAGTTGGTCTCATTGGTCTGTCTGTTATCATCCTCGCTACGGCATTCACTGGTGTAATTGAAGAACACTCGATGGGTAAAGCGTTCGAAGAGGCACTACCATTTACCGCTCTACTCGCTGTATTTTTCGCTGTTGTTGCAGTAATTATCGACCAAGAGCTATTTAAGCCTGTTATTGATGCTGTACTGGCCGTTGAAGATAAGAGTTCCCAGCTTGCTCTGTTCTATGTAGCAAATGGTGTTCTTTCAATGGTATCGGATAACGTGTTTGTTGGTACGGTATACATTAATGAAGTTAAGTCAGCGCTGGTAGAGGGTGTGATTACTCGTGATCAATTTGACCTTCTTGCTGTAGCCATCAACACAGGTACTAACCTACCGTCAGTTGCAACGCCAAACGGACAGGCAGCATTCCTGTTCCTACTAACGTCAGCACTTGCACCGCTAATCCGACTATCTTACGGTCGCATGGTTGTCATGGCACTGCCATACACTATCGTCCTAGCGACAGTAGGTCTGGCTGGTATCGTATTCTTCGTTGAACCAATGACAGCATGGTTCTACGATGCAGGTTGGATTACAGCTCAAGTTGGTGAAGCAGTACACGCTGTATCTAACGGCCATTAATTGGATAAAATTCAAATTTTTTAGTTGATACTGAAACTTTTCCACGATAAAAAGCTCTGATAACTCAGGGCTTTTTTATTACTTCAGGACATCTGTGTGAATATACTTTCTGCAATCAAAACTTTCTCTCAAGGACGACTCTCATGGTTGTTGCTACTCCTTTTTGTCGTATTCTTTGAAGCCTGTGCACTATTCTTTCAACACGTTATGATGCTATCACCTTGCGTGATGTGTATTTATGAACGCGTGGCAATGCTTGGCATTGGCGGTGCTGCACTGCTTGGCTTAATCGCACCGAACAACCCTGTGATACGTTGGCTAGGTTTAGCTGCATGGGGTGCAAGTGCATACAAAGGTTTAGCTCTTGCGATGCAACACGTCGATTACCAGTTCAACCCATCACCATTCGCGACTTGTGACCTGTTCGTTACCTTCCCTAACTGGGCACCATTAAACCAATGGGTTCCTTGGATGTTTGAAGCGTACGGCGATTGCAGCAAGGTTGTTTGGCAGTTCCTAACGCTATCAATGCCTCAATGGCTTGTGGTTATTTTTGCGGCTAACCTGATTGCGCTTGGCGTAATTGTGATAGCGCAATTTTCTAAGAACAAATAAACATAAGATAAGAGAACAACAAAGGGCTGATGTGAACACATCAGCCCTTTTTCTTTAAACGCTCGATCATCCTCACGATGAGGAACCAATCAATTGAGGCTCTCTTAAAGCAAGTCGATAACTTTGGGAGATCCCCTACTCGTGCCTTCGTCACTCTATAGAATGACCATGATTCGATTAAGCTGTACATAAAAAAAGGGTTAGCGCAATCGCTAACCCTTTTATGACTCATCTAATGACAGTACTTAGTTCATCTCACGACCAGGCGCCGGAGCCAGTACTTCACGGTTACCGTTATGGCCCGGAGCACTAACAATACCTTGTGCTTCTAGCTGCTCGACAATACGCGCTGCTCGGTTGTAACCAATCTTAAAGCGGCGCTGAACACCAGAGACAGAACCACGACGAGACTGGACAACATGCTCAACCACTTGGTCAAACAGTGGATCCATTTCCTCTTCGCCTTCCGGTTTCTCACCCGGAAGTAACGCTTCAGGCCCTTGGTCACCATTGGTGATTTCATCAATATAATTTGGCTTACCACGTGCTTTCCAGTTATTAACCACTGCGTGAACATCGTCATCAGAAGCAAACGCACCATGAACACGAACGGTATGACTTGAACCCGGTGGCAAGTAAAGCATATCACCCATACCCAGCAGCGATTCAGCACCACCTTGGTCAAGAATGGTACGCGAGTCGGTCTTAGTCGAAACGGTGAACGCGACACGTGTTGGAATGTTTGCCTTAATCAGACCGGTAATAACATCTACCGAAGGTCGTTGAGTTGCAAGAATCAGGTGAATACCTGCCGCACGCGCTTTTTGTGCCAAGCGTGCAATCAGCTCTTCTACCTTCTTACCCACGACCATCATCAAGTCGGCAAACTCATCGACGATAACCACAATGTATGGCAGTTTTTCTAACAGCGGTGGATGCTCATCCATGCTGTCACCCGGCTGCCATAAAGGATCGTGGATAGGGTGCCCTGCTTCAGCCGCCATCTTAAGCTTATCGTTAAAGCCTTTGATATTACGTACACCGAGTGCAGACATCAGCTTGTAGCGGCGCTCCATTTCACCCACACACCAACGCAGTGCGTTCGATGCATCTTTCATATCCGTGACGACTTCAGAAAGAAGGTGAGGAATGCCTTCATATACCGACAGTTCCAACATTTTCGGGTCAATCATGATGAAACGTACTTCTTCCGGTGTTGCTTTGTATAGCATACTTAGGATCATTACGTTCACACCCACAGACTTACCAGAACCTGTGGTACCCGCCACTAACACGTGCGGCATCTTAGATAGATCTGCAATAACCGCTTCACCAGCGATATCTTGGCCAAGGACAACTGTCGTTGGCGATTTAGCTTCAATAAACTGCTGACTACCGACAACATCAGAGAAAAATACCGTCTGGCGGCTCATGTTTGGTAATTCTAAGCCTACGTATGGCTTACCCGGAATAACTTCAACAACGCGCACAGCCATTGCTGATAGCGAGCGAGCTAAATCCATAGAAAGACCAGAGATACGACTCACCTTAACCCCTGGCGCTAGGTCTAGCTCAAAGCGTGTAATCACAGGCCCAGGGAAGATATCGACCACTTCAGCTTTAATCTTGTAGTCCGCTAATTTGGCTTCAACCAATCGCGCAATATTTTCTAATGCATCTCGGTCGATAAAGTTATCGCGTTTTTCTGGATGATAAAGAAGCTCCAGCGTCGGCATCGGCTCTACTGGCTTAGGTAGATTTGTCTCATGTTGAACAAGGAATGGATTCTGCTGCGCGGCCACCTTAGCCTGAGCTTCAACAACCATGTTATTAAGCGCCGCAGCATCTTCGTCTTCTGGAAGCTCTGCTTGCTGAGGCTGATATTCTTCTACCGGTTCAACTTGTGCTTCTTCTACAACATCGAACGATGAAATCATTGGCTCTTGATGATGCTCTAGTGGCTCAATTTCAGTAGAGATCTGATCAAGCTCGGACGTTGTGATACTTGGCTGCGCAATGTCTTCATCAACGACACTCTCATTCCACGGTAACTCTGAGCTAGGGACTTCTTCTGCCACTTCATATGCCGGTGTCGTCTCTACTACTGGTGCAACATCAACAGTCGCTGGGATTGCTGGCTCATACGGCGTCGCTATTTCCGGCGTATGGACGTCAGCCGTTGCTGCCGCTGCCATCGTTGCAGCTGCAACACTAGCGGCTTGAGCAGGCTCAACAAAGTCATCAGCATATTGTGCTGCTTGCTCCAGTTCTTCAATGGTGGCACCAAGTTGCTTAGAACGCTCGACTTGAGGCTCATCGCTTACGACTGGCTGAACCGGAGCTATTGGTTGCTCTGATTCCACCTGAGCATAAGTAGCCTGAGGTATTACGGGTTCACTGTGTTCAGGAATAGGTTGTTGCTGCACTTCAAACACAGGTTCAGCTTGAACTGGCTTAGGCTCCACTTCATGAGATTCAGGCATATGAATATTGAAGCGACGTGGCTCCGGAGCAGATTCTGCAAGATCTTGAGTCAATGAGACTGTTGGCTCCTCCCGCGCTGATTCTGTGCGAACTGGCGTAATCTCTTGCTCATAATCGTTTAACTCAGCTTCTAGGGTTTCATCTTCTCGGCCGCGAATACGGTTAACAAGCCCTGTACACAGACTAATGCTCTTTTCGCCTAACCAATCGACAATGGATAACCAAGAAATGCCAGTCAGTAAGGTAAAACCCGCTCCCCACAAAAATAGGAAGACCAATGTGGTACCGAGGATATTCAAAGTTGGTAAAGCTAAACTTGTCAGTACGTCACCAATCACACCACCCGATGAAAAATACCAAATATCATCAAAGTTAATGTCGGCAAGTCCGCAACTGGTCAAAATCACGATAGTCAGACCCAGCAGTCGCGTGCCCCACAGCATTAAATCGACAGGTTCATCTTCACTACGTTTACGTAATACAACCCAAGCTGTACCAGTTATCACAACCGGCAGAACATAAGCAAGAGAGCCAAAAGTGAAAAAGAGTGTGTCTGCGAGCCAAGCGCCTGCTAAGCCACCAGCGTTGTTGATCTCTCCACCCCACGCAGTTTGAGACCACGACGGATCGGCGGCATTAAAAGTGACAAGCGCTACTGAAAGCAATATCGACGCTAACACTACAACAATCAGACTGCACTCTTGAAGACGCTGAGGTCCACTCAGACGAGAAAGCGAGGAGTCATCACCCGTTTTAATAATTGTTTGGACTTTATTTTTGGTCTCTTTAAACATAACCAACTTTATCTACGTAGCATAAAACCGAGTTCGAAAGATTCGCTTCGGCAGAAAATAAAATAGTCCGAGCAGCACTGCTACTCGGACTATCGATTTAACCATATCAAGGGCAAAAACCCAATTGCTTAAAGTCAGAATATAGAAAGCAATTAAGAGTTTAACTCTATACCCATTTGAAGTTATCGAGTTTTGATAACCAGTTGGTTAGTTTGCTTCACTTCTTCCATAACTACGTAAGTACGTGTGTCATTTACACCAGGTAGACGCAATAGCGTGTCACCTAGTAGCTTACGGTAAGCACTCATGTCAGATACACGAGTTTTTAGTAGGTAGTCGAAATCACCAGAAACTAGATGACACTCTTGGATGTCGTCTAACTTTTGTACTGCCGTGTTAAATTGCTCAAATACATCAGGAGCACCACGATTTAACGTAATTTCAACAAATACTAGTAGTGAAGCATCAAGGTACTGCGGGTTCAGCAACGCTGTATAACCTGTAATGTACCCTTGGCGCTCTAAGCGGCGCACACGTTCCAAACATGGTGTAGGCGAAAGCCCCACACGTTTAGACAACTCTACATTCGAAATACGACCATCTTTCTGCAACTCATTTAGAATGTTGCGATCGATACGGTCAAGATCCTTGGACGGCTTTTTATTGTTGTCTGCCATTTTTTATTCCACCTTATTACTTCCTTGCAAAAAAATATACTACAACTTTTTAATATTCAGTATCAAATTTTATCCAATCATATCTA